>Ga0160425_1000117_pt1 | contig 137501 bp, 122 predicted proteins | sample BioMet8_FD_108193 | JGI IMG/M metagenome (GOLD analysis project Ga0160425, IMG submission 108193) | Microbial communities from bioreactor (seeded with sewage sludge) at Lawrence Berkeley National Lab, California, USA - Biofuel... | ecosystem: Engineered > Bioreactor > Anaerobic > Unclassified ...
GCGACGAAGGTCTATGATGGAACGGCGCTGACGGCAGCAGGGAGCATGACCGGTCTTGTGAATGAAGAGACAGCGACATTTAATACGACCGGGACACAGACGGAGGTAGGACAATCTACCAACACGTACAGCATTGACTGGAACGGAACGGCGAAGGCGAGCAACTATTCAGTCACGGAGAACTTAGGGACACTGACGGTCAACAAGAGAGCCGTAACGCTTACATCCGCGACAGACAGCAAGGTATATGACGGAACGGCGCTGACGAACAGCACTGTCACAGAAAGCGGAGATGGATTTGTAACCGGTGAGGGAGCAACCTATGACGTAACAGGGAGCCAGCTGGATGTCGGTACCAGCAGTAATGCTTTCGGCTATACGCTGAATAACGGAACGGCAGCAGACAACTACACGATCACAACGGCAGAAGGGACACTGACAGTCACACCGATCACGGCAGAGATTGTTATCACAGCGAACAGCAGCAGCAAGACATATGACGGGACGGCATTGACGGATAGCGGATATACTTATACCGACAACGTACTTGTAACCGGAGATGTCCTGAGTGCAGACATAACAGGAACCCAGACAGATGCAGGGAACAGCGCAAACACAGTAACGAGCTATAAGGTAATGCGCGGGACAACAGATGTCACGGCGAACTACACCTTCGGAGAGAGTGTTGACGGAACGCTGACGGTCACAAAGAGACCGATTTCCATTACCGCAGGTTCTGCATCCAAAAAATATGACGGAAAAGCTCTTACAAGCAGTGAGTACTCCGTCACGGGCGGTGGACTGGCAGAAGGAGATTCCATTACGGATATCGCATTCACGGGATCTCAGACACAGGTCGGATCCAGCGCGAATACGATCAATGAAGGCAGTGTTGTCATTACCGGAAGTACCAATGCACTTGTTAATGCGGCTGCGGCATTGTTCAGCACATTGACCGGTACCGAAAATACAAATGTGGTAACCGGAAACTATGAGATCACGCTTTATGCAGGAACGCTGACTGTTACCAGCACCGGCGGCAGTGGCGGCGGAGGCGGTGGCGGCGGCAGTGTCACACCTAACGGTACGACCACCATCAACAGCAACGATGTTCCGCTGGGCAATCTGACAACACCGGATGCTCTGGTTTCACTGGGGAGTGAAGATGTTCCGCTCGGGAATCTGCCCAAGACAGGAGATGCACTGGATAACAGGCAGACCATTCTGTTTGCAACCTTTGCCCTGTTCATTCTTCTTCTGGCAAGAAAAAAAGAGAAAGAAGCACCGGAAGAATAAGATAAAAGGATCAATGGCAGCAGAACAAAGAAATGGGATTTACTACGCACCATAAAGTGTTATGATAGAAAAACAGGATAGAAATGCCTCCGGGGGGAAATCCTCGGAGGCAATTTTTTTGAAAGAGAGAAAAAAACATGACGGAAAAGATCTACTATGAAAATATTCATCAGACGGAATTCACAGCCGGGGTTCTGGACTGCAGGAAGGATGGGAAGAACGGGCTTTATGCCGTAATTCTGGACAGAACGGCTTTCTTTCCGGAAGAGGGGGGGCAGTCTGCGGACAGGGGGACCCTGAGCGCGGAAAAAGTGACGGAGGATACGGAAAACCGGCAGGAATGTGTTCTTCCGGAAAACCGGCAGGAAAGGATTCACCCAGAAAGCAGCCGGAAATGTGCTGCTCCGGAAGAGAAAGAGGCATCTTCCGCCAACGGGGAGGAGGTCCTTGACGTAAAAATAAAGGATGACACCATCACGCATTATCTGAAAAATCCCATGGAGAAGGGGACAAAAGTCAGAGGAAAGGTGGACTGGAACAGGCGCTTTGATTTCATGCAGCAGCATTCGGGGGAGCACCTTCTTTCCGGAGCCGTACACCGGCATTTCGGGTTTGACAATGTGGGCTTTCATCTGAGCGAAAACGAGACCACGCTGGACTTTAACGGCGCGTTATCTCTTGAAACTCTCCGGGAAATGGAGAGAGAAGTAAATGAAATCATCTGGAAGGATATTCCGGTAAAGATTTCTTTTCCGGATGCCGAAACTCTTGGAAAACTGGAATACAGGAGCAAACTGGAACTTACGGAGAATGTCCGCATTGTGGAATTTCCCGGCGCGGATGTCTGTGCCTGCTGTGCGCCTCATGTGGATTCCACGGGACAGATCGGGCTTCTGAAGATTACGAATGTACAGAGCTACAAAGGCGGGGTACGTTTGAATATTGTGTGCGGAAACAGAGCGCTTACGGACTATTCCGCAAAACAGGACGGCATTTCCGAAATTTCCGTACTGCTTTCCGCGAAGCAGGAAGAGGCCGCGGCAGCAGTAAGAAAACTGAAGGAAAGGGAAAACGAAGAGGAAAGACATGGGAACGAACTTCAGGCGGAACTTTTAAAGCTGCATATGACAGCACTTTCGCGTGAAACAGAGGGCGAGAATGCCGTTCTGTTTGCCGGAACGCCGGATGCCGCTGCCATGAGAAATTCCGTAAATGAACTGATGGAAAAATATAAGGGGATCTCGGCGGTGTTTTCCGGTTCGGACAAAGCGGGTTACAGTTTTGTGCTCGGGAGTCCGGAAAAAAACTGTAGTTTGCTGGCGGAAAAATTGAGAAAACTTGGTTTTAAATGCGGCGGGCAGGAGCATTTTATTCAGGGAAGCGTCAAAAAAACGGAAGAAGATATTCGTGAAATCTTAATGGGTTCTTAAAAAATTCTCTCTGTTTCTGTGATAGAGTTATGAAAGAAAAAAAGAGAAGGAAAAAGAGGAGAATAAAAATTATGAGAATAAATCAAAGGATGATGCTGACCGGCGCGCTTATTCTCGCAGGCGTTCTGGCCCTGGCAGCCTGCGGGAGCAGTAAAAAAACGGAAACAACGGCAGCAGCTGCGACAGCAGCTTCATCGGCCCCTGCATCGTCAGAAGCGGAAACCACAACGGCAGCGCCGAAAGTGGGCCTGAATTTTGATTATGCAAACCTGATGGGAGATAATTACGATGCGGTCGTGAAGGAATTCGGGAAGCCCTCCTCCGAAAAGGAAGCGGATGTATCCAGGATCCTGACCTATACAAAGCCCGACTGCACGGTTGTTCTCTATACGGATGATGAAACCGCAAACTACGGAAGGGAAAATTCCGTCTGGCTCATTGAAACATCGGCGGCAGATCTGTTCGGTCTTACGGATACGCCGGTCAGGGCGGATGAACTTGCGGACATGGTTTCGGACAACAAAAAGATCGAAAAGGTACAGGGAAACAACATAGACGGATATGAATTCGGAAAGTCCACGGACAGCGTTTATTCATTCGATGCGGACGGCTATCAGATCCAGATCGTGCCGGAATCCGACGGAACGATTTCCGGAAAATCCCGCGTGGTCATTATCAGTCTGCAGGATGTGGAAACGCCGGAGTCCGGGGAGAGTACTTCCGATTGACAAAAAGGCAGTTTCTGCGATGAAAGGGAAAGCAGGAAAAGCAGGGGAAAAGACAGAAAAAAAGGATAGGAAGAGGAAGTAACATGGCCGGAAAAATAAAACGGATCACAGCTTTTTTCATGACGGTGCTGTTGTTTTTCGGCGCTTTTTCCGGGACGGCTTTTGCGGCGGCACCGGAAAAACCGGAGATCGCATCGGAAGGAGCCACACTTTACAATGCGACGGCAGGAACCTTTCTCTTTGATAAAAATGCGGACACGGCGTATTATCCGGCATCGATCACCAAGCTCATGACAGCACTTCTTGTCATTGAAAAATGCAGCCTGGATGATACTGTTACTTTTTCTTCTTCTGCCACATCGAACATGGAGTCGGGCGCAGTGACGCTGGATATCACGGCGGGTGACAAAATCAGCGTAAGGGACTGCCTGTATGCGCTTCTTTTAAAATCCGCAAATGAAGTTGCCAACGGACTGGCCGAGCATGTTTCCGGAAGTGTCCCCGCCTTTGCGGATCTGATGAATGAAAAGGCAAAAGCCCTCGGCTGTACCGGGACTCACTTTGTAAATCCGAACGGGCTTACCAGTTCCGCTCATTATACAACGCCGCACGATATGGCGCTGATCGCAAAGGCATGTTTTGAGAATGATGCGTTCCGGAAAATAGATTCCACAACAAGCTATTCTTTCCCGGCAACCATCAAGCATCCGAACGGAACGCTTCTTGTCATGGGGCATAAGATGATCGATGCAGGCAATTCCCAGCATTACGACGGCATCCTCGGCGGAAAGACAGGCTATACCTCCGCTGCGGGCAATACGCTGGTGACCTGCGCGGAAAGAAACGGCGTCCGTCTGATCGCAGTGGTCATGAAAAGTCATTCCACGCATTATGAGGATACAAAAGCGCTGCTGGACTACGGGTTTGCCCTGACGGGAGCGGGAAGTACGGGCGGTACGCAGACAGTTACGGCATTGTCTTCCTCCGCGGAGAGTACGAGCGCCGTCCCGGCATTGGGGAGCGGAAGCACCGGCGGACCGGGCAGTACGGCTGCATCGACCGCGCCGGAGGCGGAGTCCGCAGCTGCGGGCACATCGGCAGCGGTCACATCCGGCGGGCCGGGAAGCAGCACGAAAGCGGCGGGCTGGTGTCAGGATGACGGCGGTTGGTGTTATACAAAGGAAAACGGAAAAAAGGCGGCTTCGGAACGTCTTACCATAGACGGGTATGAGTACTGGTTCGATGCGGACGGAACCATGGCTACGGGATGGCGTAAGGATGCATCCGGAAAATGGTATTATATGCGGCCGTCTTTCGGCGGCATGAAGAAATCCGTGTGGCTTCTTTACAACGGTCAATGGTATTATCTGGGAGCGGACGGGGCCATGCTCGAAAACACAACGACACCGGACGGCTATCAGGTGGATGCGCAGGGAGTCTGTGTCAATGAATAGAAAATGGACATCTGAAAAATTTCTGTTTGCCGGAGCTGCCGGACTTGCGGCGGCTCTTTTTCTCCGGTCGGAATATGAACGCCGGACCCTTACGGAAGCGTACTATGAAATTCTTACGGATAAACCGGTCAAAAAAGACAGGACACTGGTTTTTCTTACGGATCTCCATAACCGGGAATTCGGAAAGGAAAACGGAAAGCTTATTTCCGTGATCGATGCTGCCTGCCCGGATGCGGTCCTGATCGGCGGGGACATGATCAATGCCAGAGACAGAGCGGATATCCTGAACACGATAGAGCTCTGTGAAAACCTTACGGCAAAATATCCGCTGTATTACGGAAACGGGAACCATGAGGAACGACTGGACAGGAACCGGAATAAATACGGGGATCTTTATGATACCTTTTCGGCGGCGCTTTCCGATATGGGTGCTTTTCATCTGGTGAACAGCTCTGCCATGCTGGATAACGATATCCGCATTACCGGGCTGGATATCGGGGAAAGGTATTACCGGAAGCATCTGCCGTCCGGGGCAAAGGGAGAAAAGGCAGAAATGCGGGCATCCTATATACGCTCGCGGGCAGGAGAGCCGTCCGGGGACTGTTTTCAGATCCTGCTGGCGCATGTTCCGGAATTTTTTGATGCCTATGCTTCCTGGGGCGCAGATCTTGTCTTTTCCGGACATAACCACGGCGGTACCATCCGTCTTCCCGGAGGAGTGGGGGTTATGACACCGCAGTTTGCATTTTTCAGCCGTAATGTGGTGGGAATGAAAGAAAAAAGACTGGAAAATGGGGGAACGATAACAACATCCCGCATGATCATAAGCTCCGGACTGGGGACGCACAGCGTCAATATCCGTCTGAACAATAAACCACAAGTGGTTGTGGTCAGGATCCGGAAGGCATAGTACATTATGCGTTTCCGACTTTACAGGTCAGCCCGTATCGGTTATAATAATCAAAGATACGGGTTGATTTTTTTAGCGGAAATCCCGCTGCCGGAAAATCTTTCCGAAGGAGTGCGGAGGCGGTGCGGGTTCCCCGAAGGGTTGATGCGTATCCGATACAGGCACGCCGGGGCAGACCCGGACCGTGCAGGGCAGGAGAGGTATGGCTGAAGAAATATCGTATAAGCTGGAGAAGTTCGAAGGTCCCCTGGACCTGCTTCTGCATCTTATCGAGAAAGACAAGATCAATATTTACGATATCCCGATTGCGGATATCACCGACCAGTATATGTCGTATATGGAATCCTTGGACACGGAAGACCTGAACATCATGTCGGATTTTCTGGTGATGGCGGCGACGCTTCTGGATATCAAGGCGCGCATGCTTCTTCCCGCGGAGGTAAACGAAGAGACCGGCGAGGAAGTGGATCCGAGAACGGAGCTGGTGGAGCGTCTTCTGGAGCACAAGAAGTACAGGCTCATGGCAAAGGAGCTTGCGGATAAGGAGTTTGATGCGGGCCGTCTTTTCTATAAGGATCCGACCATTCCGAAAGAGGTGGCAAAGTACGAGCCGCCGGTGGATCTGGATGCGATGTTTGACGGGATGACGCTGGCTAAGCTGCAGCAGATATTTGAGCAGGTCATGAAGCGGAAGGAAGACCGCATCGACCCGGAAAGAAGCAAGTTCGGGACCATCAAGCGGGAACCGGTAAGCATTGAACAGAGGATAGGTTCGCTCATGTCTTACGCAAGGCAGTACAGGAAATTTTCCTTCCGGAGTCTTCTTGAGAAGGATAATACGAAAACGGAAGTGGTGGTTACGTTTCTCGCGGTGCTGGAGCTGATGAAGATCGGGAAAATACAAACCACACAGCAGAATCTTTTTGATGATATCGAAATCGAGATCACGGAAAGCGGAAGTTCCGAGGAAGAACTTGACCTGTCCGGACTGGAGGATTTTAAAAATGAGTGAAGATCTGGAAAGAAAACAGGAGTCCGTTGCGGAGGCGGTACTCTTCACAATGGGAAAATCGGTGGAGCTGAGGCAGATCGCGGCGGCACTGGATATGGAAGAGGCGCAGGCCAGGATCGTGGTGGAACGCCTGAGAGACCGGTATCTGGCAGAGGACAGGGGAATGCAGATCATTGAGCTGGAGAACAGTTATCAGATGTGCACCAGGTCCGAGTACTATGACTCTCTGATCCGGGTCGCCAAAACGCCGAAGAAACAGACGCTTTCCGATGTGGTGCTGGAGACGCTTTCCATCATTGCCTATAAACAGCCTGTCACCAAAGCAGAGATTGAAAAGATCAGGGGCGTATCCTCCGATCATGCGGTGAACCGTCTGGTGGAATACGGACTGGTGTACGAAGCCGGGAGAAAAGAAGCACCGGGCAGACCCATCCTGTTTGCCACAACGGAAGAATTTTTAAGACGGTTCGGTGTAGATTCCAGAAAGGATCTTCCGAAGGTGACGCCGGATCAGGAAGCGGAGATCGTGCATGAGGTTCAGGAGGAAGTAAACTACAAGTTCGGGACGGAGCCGGATACGGAACCGGAAAAGACGGAAGAAGAAACGAAAGCGGCTTCGGAGCAGAGGACGGAAGATGCTGTTCCGTTGGAAGAACAGGAACTGTCTCCGACAGTCACAGCGACTGTCGCATAGAACCGCGGAATTTCCGGATGTTCATTTGGCCGCCTCAGACTGTGGCGGCTGTTTATTTTCAGACCGGATTTTCGATGTGTATGGACCGGGACATCCCGGAGGAAGAGATATGCCGTGGAGATCAGAATCAAATATTTTACCGATAAGATAGAGAAGCTTTCATTTCTGGAGGGCAAGGGAGACTGGGTGGACCTTCGCGCAGCAGAGGACATTTCCCTGAAAGCCGGAGAATTTAAAATGATCCCTCTCGGCGTTGCCATGGAGCTGCCGAAAGGGTATGAAGCTTATGTCCTCCCCAGAAGCTCCACCTTTAAAAATTTCGGGATTCTGCAGGTGAATTCCTGCGGAATCGTGGATGAAAGTTACTGCGGGGATGATGACCAGTGGTTCTATCCCGTGGTTGCCATGCGGGATACCGAGATCCATGTCAACGACAGGATCTGCCAGTTCCGGATCATGGCGCATCAGCCCTCCTTTACTTTTTCGGAGACGGATCATCTGGATCACCGGAATCGGGGCGGGTTCGGCAGCACGGGCAGGCAGTAAGACGAAAAAACAGACAGATACCGGACAATCGGCAAGACAGCCGGACAGCCGTAGACAGACAGACAGACAGACAGACAGACAGACAGCCAGCCAGCCAGAGGACACTCGGAGAAACAGCAACCGGAAACGGCGGGACGGAGCATAAAAAAATAATGGAAAACGGGAAAGCAGCCCTGAAAAACAGAACGGCCAAAAACAGAAGAGCGGTTTTTTTCTCCCGCAGTACCCGTATGCTTCTTTTTATCCTGTTGATTGCCTCCATGCTTCTTCTTTCCGGCTGCGGAGAAAGAAAAAAAGAGAAAGCTCTTCGGGAAGAAGGCATTGAACTTCTTACATCCGGAGATTATCAGGGGGCTTCCGGAAAATTTGATGCGGCTCTTGCTCTTTACAAAAAAGAAAAACCGGGAGAGCTGGAGATCGATATCCTCCGGTACCGGGCAGAGGCGGAATACAAGGCACAGGATTACGCTGCAGCCGGAAGCACCTATTCCCTTTTGCTTTCTGAAGACGGAGAAAAGCCGGAATATCAGGACATGAAAGCCATGTGCCTCGTGAAATCCGGCGGATCTCCTGCGGATGCGCTTTCGGCGTATGAGAAGGCAGATGAACTTCGAAAGAAGAAAATGTCCCCGCTTCATCAGGATGTTCTTTTCTCTCTCGGGGATACGCTTTCTGCGGGATCGGATGAGGAAAAGGAACAGGCACTCACATTGTACCGGACCGCACTGGACGGCAGGACAACCGGCACGGAAAACGATCAAATATATGCGGAGCTTACGAACCGCATCGGCATGATTTACTATCATCAGGAAAAATATGAAGAGGCATTGAACTGTTTTTCAAAGGGCGCAGCGGATGATCCGGATGGAAAGGAACTGCTGTTTAATGAGGCTTCCTGCAGGGAACATCTTCAGCAGTATCAGGAGGCGCTTGATCTTTTCAATTCCTATATTTCAAAATTCGGCGAAGACGAAAAAGCGGAACATGAAATTCTGTTTTTAAAATCAAGACTGCAGAACGGCGGTTAATATGATCGATACAAAAGAGCAAAGAGAAAAAGTGATTCTGATCGGTATTTCCGGCGGGAAAGATGACGATACAACGGCATCGTCCCTGCGGGAGCTTGCAGATCTTGCGGACACGGCGGGAGCGGAAACCGTGGACACGATCATACAGCCCCGGGAAAGACCGGACCCCGGTTCCTATTTCGGAAAGGGAAAGATAGAAGAAGTCCGGGAACGGGTCCTGGAAACCGGGGCCACCGGCGTGATATCGGACGATGAGCTTTCTCCCGCACAGATGAAGAACCTGGAGGAAGGTCTGCAGGTGAAAGTCATGGACCGCACCATGGTGATCCTTGATATTTTTGCAAAACATGCGGTGACAGGCGAAGGAAAAATCCAGGTGGAACTTGCGCAGCTCCGGTATTCCGCGGCGCATCTGGAGGGACTGAGAGCATCGCTTTCCCGTCTCGGCGGAGGAATCGGAACCCGGGGACCGGGTGAATCAAAAATAGAAATGGACAGGCGCGCCATCCATGAGCGGATCGGAATATTAAAAAAGCAGCTCGGGGAAGTGGAACGCCACAGGGAGATCACAAGGAAAAACCGGGAGCGGTCCCATGTTTTTGTTGCCGCCATTGTAGGCTATACGAATGCCGGAAAGTCCACGCTTTTAAACAGGCTTACAAACGCGGATGTCCTTACGGAGGACAAGCTCTTTGCCACGCTGGATCCGACCACCAGGAAGCTTATTCTTCCCGGCGGGCAGGAAATGCTTTTAACGGATACGGTCGGTTTCATACGGAAGCTTCCGCATCATCTGATCGAAGCGTTCCGTTCCACGCTTGAAGAAGCAAAATATGCGGATCTGATCCTGCACGTGGTCGATGCGGGAAATCCGGAGGCGGACAGGCAGATGCTGGTGGTTTACGACACGCTCCGGGAACTCGGGATCACGGATACCGAGGCTTCCTCCCGGAACGAGAACTCCCCTGCACCGGACGGCAAAAACAGGGAGGCGGAGATCGTAACCGTATTCAATAAATGGGATACCGTAACGCATCCTGTCACGATCCGTGATTTTCATGCAAAGGAAACCGTCAGAGTTTCGGCAAAAACGGGAAGCGGCATAGAGGAGCTGAAGGGAATTTTATCCGAGGTATTAAGAAGCAGAAAAGTGGAATTTGAAAAACTCTTTTCTTATGCGGATGCCGGCATCATCCAGACCATTCGAAGGGACGGAGAGCTGCTTTCGGAAGAATATACCCCGGAAGGGATTCTGGTAAAGGCCAGAATCCCGGCGGAACTGGCTGCCAGGATCGGAAAGAATTCGGCAATCTGACGAAGGTGTCTGCCGGAAATGCCCTGTTTGCGTTTCCGGGAATCATCAAAATTGTGGAAAATGGAGAAAATAGAAAAATAAAAACCACAACATCTTGTTAAAAAAAATAAAGCAGCAATAGATGTTGTATTTTATGTAACTCTTTGATATAATTTATCTGCATCGGCTGAATATGCCGATGGAAAAAAACAGGGGGCATAATTGTTATGATCAACGTGATAAAAAGGGATGGCACAAACGCGGAATTCAAACTGGATAAGATTACGGAGGCTATCAAGAAAGCATTCAAGGCTACGGGGAGAGAATATTCGAACGATATCCTTGAACTGATTTCCCTCCGTGTGACAGCGGATTTTCAGGGAAAAATGGAAAACGGTTCCATTACCGTGGAGCAGATTCAGGACTCTGCGGAACATGTGCTGGAGCAGACCGGCTATACGGATGTTGCCAAGGCATATATCCTGTACCGTCAGCAGAGAGAAAAAATCCGCAACATGAAGGCGACCATGCTCGATTACAAGGAACTGGTTGACTCCTATGTAAAAGTGGAGGATTGGCGTGTAAAGGAAAATTCCACCGTTACCTATTCCATCGGCGGACTTATCCTCAGCAATTCCGGTGCCATTACGGCAAACTACTGGCTTTCGGAGATCTATCCGAAGGAGATCGCGGATGCACACCGCAGCTGTGATATCCATATCCATGACCTTTCCATGCTTACGGGATACTGCGCGGGATGGTCGTTAAAGCAGCTTATTACCGAGGGACTCGGCGGCATTCCGGGCAAGATCACATCAGCCCCGTCAAAGCATCTGTCCACGCTCTGCAACCAGATGGTAAACTTCCTCGGGATCATGCAGAATGAATGGGCGGGCGCGCAGGCTTTTTCTTCCTTTGATACCTATCTTGCCCCGTTTGTAAAGGTAGATCAGCTTCCTTATAAGGAAGTAAAACAGTGCATCCAGAGTTTTATCTACGGGGTAAACACGCCGTCCCGCTGGGGCACACAGGCGCCGTTCACCAACATCACTCTCGATTGGACGGTTCCGAAAGATATGGCGAACATCCCGGCTCTTGTGGGCGGGAAAGAAATGGACTTTACTTACGGCGACTGCAAGCCCGAAATGGATATGGTCAACCGGGCATTTATTGAGACCATGATCGAGGGCGATGCCAACGGACGCGGCTTCCAGTATCCCATTCCGACTTATTCCATCACCAGGGATTTTGACTGGGGAGATACGGAAAACAATCGTCTGCTCTTTGAAATGACGGCAAAATACGGTACGCCGTATTTCTCTAACTATGTGAATTCCGATATGGAACCGAGCGATGTCCGGAGTATGTGCTGCCGGCTGCGTCTGGATCTCCGTGAGCTCAGGAGAAAATCCGGCGGGTTCTTCGGAAGCGGAGAGTCAACGGGATCCATAGGCGTGGTTACCATCAATATGCCGAGGATTGCCTATCTCTCCGGCAATGAGGAAGATTTCTATAAGAGACTGGATCATATCATGGACCTTTCCGCCCGCTCCTTAAAGATCAAGAGAGATGTCATCACGAAACTCCTGAACGGCGGACTGTATCCCTATACAAAACATTATCTCGGCACGTTTGAAAATCACTTTTCCACCATCGGCCTTATAGGCATGAATGAGGCGGGACTGAATGCAAAGTGGATCGGGAAAGATCTGAGTTCTCCGGAAACACTGAAATTTACAAAAGAAGTTCTGGTCCATATGCGGGAACGTCTGAAAGACTATCAGGAGCAGTACGGGGATCTCTACAACCTGGAGGCAACACCGGCGGAGTCTACGACCTACCGTCTGGCAAAACATGACAGGAAGCAGTTCCCGGAGATCAAGACGGCGGGAGTCAAGGGAGATACTCCCTACTATACAAATTCCTCCCACCTTCCGGTCGATTATACCTCGGATGTGTTTGACGCGCTGGATGTGCAGGATGAACTGCAGACGCTCTATACTTCCGGAACCGTGTTCCATGCTTTCCTGGGAGAAAAAATGCCCACCTGGCAGAGCGCTGCGAAACTCATCCGTACCATTGCGGAAAACTACAAGCTGCCGTATTATACGCTGAGCCCTACGTACTCGATCTGTGCGGAACACGGCTATCTGGTAGGAGAGCAGAGCAGGTGCCCCATCTGCGGGAAGCCTGCGGAAATTTATTCGCGCATCACCGGATATTACCGGCCGGTCCAGAACTGGAATGACGGAAAGCTTCAGGAATTCAAAAACAGGACCACTTATGATATTGCCCATTCCGTTGTGATGAAACATGACAGCAAAGCGGGAAACAAGACAACTAAGCCGGAAATAAGAAATGGTCAGAACCGGGAAATTGACAATCGGGTTTTAAATAACAACAGCAGCTTCAAGGCCGGAAATTATCTGTTTACGACCAGAACCTGTCCCAACTGCCGGACGATCAAGCAGTATTTTGAGAAAGAGGGCTTCCCGTACAGCAATGTGGATGCGGAAGAAAACGAAGACCTCTCGGAAGCCTTCGGGATTGTTCAGGCTCCGACGCTGGTGGTGGTAAAAGAAGACGGTACCGCAGAGAAGTACCAGAATGTATCCGAGATCAGGGGATATATTGAGGCACGGGTAGCGGCAAAATAAAGCGGTATGGCCATGCGGGTATGACCGGGTCATATAAAAAAAGGAGCTTTCGGCACAATGGCCGAAAGCTCCTTTTAGCGAATTGAAATATTTCCCCGTTTCTCAAATGAGACGGGGCTTTTGTTACAGTCCTTTTCCTTCCAGCTTTATCAGTTTTTCATTGACGATACGTTTTACATTGGCGATTATTTTTTCAATATCCAGTGTCAGGTATTCGCCGTCTTTATAAAGTATTTTTCCGTCTACCATATTCAGGACGATGTCATCGCTGTGTGCGGAAAAAAGGATATTGGATACGGGGTCGATCATAGGCTGCATGTGCGGACGGTCGGTGTCGAATACGAGGATGTCCGCGCGGTTTCCGACTTTGATAGCGCCGCAGTCCGGTCTTCCCTGTGCATCGGCGCCGTTCTTACATGCCATGGCAAAGATCTCCGATGTGCTTAAGAACAGCGGATCATGTTCAACCCCTTTTTGTACCATGGCCCCGAGGGTAATTTCTTCAAGCATATTTAGATTGTTGTTGCTTGCAACCCCGTCTGTTCCGAATCCGATCTTCACACCGGCATCGCGGAGAGAACGAATGGGTGCGATGCCGCTCCCCAATTTTAAATTGCTGGATGGATTGAATGAAACGGTGACGCCGTGCGATGCAAGGATTTCCATATCTTCAGGTTCTACCCGGACACAGTGAGCGGCAGTGGTCGGCACGTCGAGAATGCCAAGCTCTGCGAACCATTTTGTCGGGGTCATGCCGCGTCTTTCCTTACATTCGTCATGCTCTTTCTTTGTTTCCGAGATATGGACGTGCATATGCAGTTTATGTTCTTTTGCAAACGCCGCGACATCCCTGCAAAGTGCAGGACCTGAAGTATATTCTGCATGAATGGCAGCATCCACATGGATCCGATCGTGGTCCAATGTTTTTACATAGTCTAAAAGCCCCATCGTTCCGGCATATCCGTTCGACTCCGTGAACCTGCAATCATCTTTTCCGTTATTGGTAGAACTTCCGTGAGAGAGGTTGGCTTTGAATCCCGCTTCATCGACTGCACGGGCAACAGACGGCATGCAAAAATACATATCGTTAAATGAGCACGCACCGCTGCGGATCATTTCCGCAATGCCGAGCTGCGCACCGTAGTAGATGTCCTCATCGCCCAGTGTTGCTTCGAACGGAAACATTTTATCGAACAGCCAATTGTAAAGGGGCAGGCCTTCTCCGTATCCGCGAAGAAGCGTCATGGCGGCGTGACAGTGCAGATTGAAAAATCCCGGAACGGCAATTTTATCCGTCCCGTCATACACATCTCCTGCATCATCGGACATATCACCCGCCGGAATATCTGCACCGATATACGCAATTTTATTTTTCCTGACAAGGATATTCTGATGCGGGACCGCTTTATAGTTTTCATCTATGATCGTGATATTTTTGAACAGCATGACAGTACCTCGCTTTCTTAAATCCATTCTATGATACAGAAACTTTGATAATGGCGTCCAGCGCAATTTCTATCTGCTTTTTCTGCGCAATCTTTAAAGCCTCTTCATCAGGCTGATACCCTTCTACACCGACAAGCTCAAAGGCGGGTGCATCTGCCATAATGATGGCACCGGCTTTTACATGATGCAGGGAAGAGACAACCAAAAGGCCGGCAACTTCATTTTCAAAAGCAATGACGCCGGCTTTTGCATAGAGCTTTACCATGGACTCCAAAAGGCCGGGATAGAAGAGCGCGCCGGTCAGCACGATCCCTTTACGGACTTTGGTTTTATTCTGATCGGCAGCTTCCGAGAGAGCCGAGATTACTTCATAGTCCGCAATGGCCGGATAGGACGGCGGGATCATTTTGTCTGTAACACCGTCTTCACGGCAGGCACCGGTCACAATGATGAGATCACCGGGATTCATGTCTTTTTGCATACTGCCGCAGGTGCCTGCACGGATGATTGCCTTTGCGCCGGCTCTCCAAAGGCTTTCAAAAGCGATTACGGCACCGCCTTCGCCGACACCGTGTGAAGTTACCGTGACCGGTACGCCTTTATGGGTTCCGGTATAGGTCCAATACTCGCGGTTCTTTGCAAGACATCTGCCGTTTTCCAGCAGGGACCCGATCCATTCCGCTCTGGCGGGGTCTCCGCAGACAAGTACACGCGGCGCAATTTCGCCGTCTCCTACGTGAATACAGGGATATAATTTTTTTTCTTCGCTCATTTTTTCCCTCCGGATATTTATTTTTACTATAGAAGATGAAGACAGGCATGTCAACAATCAATGTGGAGAATTCCATATTCTTGTGGAATTGACAAAAAATCAACATTTAATTTGGTAAATATTTTTAAAATAATGGATAGAAATTAGTCAAAAAGTATGTTATTTTAGAATAAATGATAAAGATACAACGAAATTCCACATTTAGAAAGCAGAGGGGCGTATGGGACTGGCAAATCGCCTTGATTACATCACAAATCAACTGACGATGAAGAAATTTGTCTCGGTGGATGAACTGAGTCAGGAGCTTGGGGTCAGCGGGGAAACCATCCGCCGCGATCTAAAGGCGCTGGAAGAAGCCGGCGTGTTGAAAAAGACTTACGGGGGTGCCTATCTGGAGGGTTCTACCGAAAGCGATGTAAGTGTTCAGGTAAGAAAAGGGATCATGGTACCGAATAAAGAGCAGATTGCAATTCTCTGCTGTCAGTTTATTCAACCGGACGATACCATTTTTTTGGACGGATCGACCACATCGCTTGAAATCGCAAAGCAGATAACCTTGCTGCCGATTACCGTCATCACATCGTCACTCTTAATTGTAAGTTATCTTTCCAATTATAAAAACATCCGCATCGTTTCCTTAGGCGGAACGCTTGATACGGTAAATATGTGTTTTACCGGAGAAACTTCCATAGAGAATATGAAAGGTGTCTACGCAAGAAAAGGTTTTATTTCCTGCCGCAGCTTATCCGGCCGCTACGGCATTATGGATTCCAACGAACAGATTGCAAAAGTAAGAGCAGCGGCGATCAAGAACTGTTATAAGCGATACCTGGTCGCAGATCATACAAAATTCGGAAACACGGCACTTTACAAGATCGCGGATTTTGACAGCATCAACGCAGTGATCACCGATGAGAAGCCGGAAAAAAGATGGATAGATTTTTTTGAGGAAAAGAAGATCAGGGTTTACTATCCGGAAAATGTCATCTACCCGAAAAATCCTGTCGAACCGTCGGAATACGAAGAGTAACGGCAGCAAAAGAAGTACGGTACAAAGAGAGATCCGTGATATTACTTTTGGCGACCACATCATGTGATTAAATAAACGGGGGGTTTTAAAATGGACAGACAGGATAAAGGAATGGGCACCATATTGCAGTATGAAAATGTAGCGTGGTACGAGAACGGACAGGTGAGGATATTGGACCGGCGGGTCTATCCTTATAAAAAGGAATACGTAACCTGTAAGTCTTATGAAGATGTGGCACAGGCGATCGCAGATATGGTAACGCAGAGCGGCGGACCTTATACGGCTGCGGCTATGGGCATGGCGCTTGCCGGATATCAGTGCAGGGATCTGTCAAAAGAAGAATAGATAAAATTTCTTGAAAAAGCATCGTATACGCTTTCTCATGCACGCCCTACGACAAGTGCAAAAATGCAGATCATTACGAATGCGGGTCTGGAACTTGCAAAAGAGGCGCTGAGCAAAGGGGAAAGTGCAGAGAATGCAATGTTCTCCTATGCCTATAACGAACTTGAGAAACGCTATGCCGCATATGTGGATGTGGCAAAATATCTCGTGATGCAGATTCCGGAGAACGGAACGGTCATGACAATGTGTTTTGCGGAAACGATCATCGGGACAATGTTAAATGAGTGCAGACGTGTCGGAAAAACACCGCGTTTTATCTGTCCGGAAACCCGCCCGTATCTGCAGGGCGCAAGACTTACCGCAAGCGTTATTTCCGATATGGGCTTTGATGTGCATGTTATTACCGATAATATGCCGGGATATATTATGCACCGTGAGCATGTAGATCTTTTTACGTCGGCTGCCGATGTCATTACCATGGACGGTCATATTGTCAATAAAGTAGGTACATTCCAGATCGCGCTTGCCGCGCAGTATTGGGGCGTGCCTTATTTTGTGACCGGATCACCGAATAAAAGCCATCCGACAATAGACACCGTTACCATAGAAGAAAGAGATCATTCCCAGGTGACGGATATCATGGGGGTTCGTGTTGTTGAAAAAGATGTGAAGGCTTATTATCCGGCTTTTGACATTGTACCGCCGAAATTATGCAATGGAGTTGTGACACAGAAGGGGGTTTTCTCACCGTATGATCTTGAATCCTACTTCAAATAAAAAATCTTTTACGAAGAAGCAGCTGATTGCTTTAATTTCCGGTTTTGTGTTAATGCTTCTCAGCGGACTTGTGAACGGCTGGTCTATATTTGTAGAACCGATCGAACAGGATTTGCATTTGTTAAGGCAGGACACAGCGCTTGTTTTTACAATTTCACTCAGTGTTTCAATAGGCGGTCAGATGCTTGCCGGATTTTTAAATCAAAAGGTACAAAGCAGATTCATCTACTGGCTTGTTGCTTTATTTTCATTTATCGGATTTTTGGGTTCATCAGCATCCAATGGTCTTTGGGGAATTTATATTTGCTACGGCGTTTTTTCGGGACTTGCCATCGGTATGATCTATAATCTTGTGCTTACCGGGGTTTCCGCACTTTTCAGCACAGGCACAAGTCTTGTATCCGGAATTTTACTGATGGGGTTTGGCATCGGACCATTGATCCTGGGAATGGGCGCATCGCTTTTAATCGAACGGACAGGGTGGCGTGCCACATTCGGAATTCTTGCCGCAGTGTATGTAATCCTGCTCTTCCTTGCATCGTTCTTAATCCCGACAAGAAAGAGTACAGACAAAACAGTGGCGGAAAGTACAAAAGATATTTCTACGGCGAAGATGCTTCACAGCCATATGTACTGGTGGTTCTTTTCTCTCTGTGCGATGATGGGATCCGCGTCACTTATTTTAATAGGGCACTCATCGCTCATCGTAAGAGACATGGGGATCAGCTTTGGTGCAGCTTCTGTAATGACCGGTGTTATTTCCGTTTCATGCGGAATATCCAGAGTGTTTTTTGGCCGATACGTGGATTTGCACGGAAACAATGCATTAAAAAGCATACTGGTTTTTTGCACGGTACTGGGAAGTATTGTTTCATTATTCGGATACATGTTTAACTCTTTGCCGCTTCTTTGCCTGGGATACATCGTAACGGGGGCGGCAAACGGAGGAAGTGCGGTTTATATTTGTGCCTTTGTTCAGGAAAGATACGGTACAGCGCATTACGGAATGAATATGGCTTTCACGAATATTTATATGATCATCGGTTCATTCTGCGGGACTGCATTGGCCGGCGTCATAAAAACAAAAACAGGAAGTTACGGGATGGCGCTGATCATTATGACAGTCTTTGCTTTGCTCGGAATCATCTGCAGCATGCAAATTACAAGATGCATGAAAAACAGGAAGGCATGAAAAACACAAAGAAGCATAAGAAAGCATAAAGCAGCACAGAGAAGCATAAAGCAGCACAGAGAAGCATAAAGCAGCGCAGAATAAATAAAAACAGGAGATGATCATGGCAGAAGATTTTAAAGGGGTAAGCAAATCGGGTTTTGTAGGAAGTTCCAGCATCGGCATTCACGAAGATATAGGGGTACGGTATGCGATCTTACCGGGCGATCCCGGAAGAGTCGAAGTCATAGCAAATTTTTTAGACGATCCGAAACCGCTTGCCGTTAAAAGAGAATACACAAGTTATACAGGAGAAATCGACGGAGAAAAAGTGCTTGTGATTTCCACCGGCATGGGCGGACCTTCCGCAGCAATTTGTGTAGAAGAATTAAAAATGATCGGGGTTCATACGGTCATTCGGATAGGAACCTGCGGCGGAATGCAAATACCCGTTCAGGCAGGCGATCGTATCGTGCCGACCGGAGCCATCCGTCAGGAAGGGACAACGCTTCATTATGTATACCCGGAATTTCCGGCAGTCCCGGATTTTACGGTAACGGAAGCACTGAAAGAAGCTTCTATGAAGGAACCCGGAAAAACCTGGCTTGGAGTCGTGCAAAGTAAAGACTCTCTGTACGGTCAGCACAGCCCGGACAGAATGCCTGTTCATGCAGAATTAAATGCAAAGTATGAATCATGGATCAGAGCCGGGGCGCTCGGCAGTGAAATGGAATGTGCGGCGGTGTTCGTTGCGGCACAGGTCCTTCAGATGAGAAGCGGTGCAATCCTGAATGTAAACTGGAACAAAGAGCGTGAAAAAGCGGGAATGGATATCGGAATGAACCGGGATATGACGACTTCCATTCAGACAGTGATCGGAGCCATTCGTACCTTGATTCGCAAAGACCGGTAAAGGAGTGAAACATGGAACAGAAATATACCGCAGAATATTTTAAAAAAAGCGCCGACTATATTTTTTCAAAGGTCGCCATGCGCCCGAAGATCGCAATCGTTCTCGGAAGCTGTCTGGGAAATTTGTCTGACTTATTGGAAGATCAGACTGTCATAGACTATAAGGATATTCCCAATTTTCTGATATCGACGGTAGAGTCGCATGCAGGCAAACTCATATTCGGAAAGCTGGAAGGAAAAGAAGTAGTCTGTATGTCCGGCCGCTTTCATTATTATGAGGGCTATGACTTTGAACAGCTTGTTACACCGGTCCGGGTCTTTAAAATGCTGGGAATAGAAACACTCATTTTGACAAATGCAGCAGGAGGGATAAACGAAAGTTTCAAATCCGGCGACATCATGCTGATCAAAGATCATTTGAAACTAATGGGAGCAAGTCCGCTCCGGGGGCCGAACATCAAGGAGTTCGGACCGAGATTTTTCGATGTAACGAATATGTACACAAAATCGCTTCAGGATGTTGCCAGATCCGCTGCAAAAGAAAACGGCATCTTACTTCAGGAAGGAAATTATGTTTATGCCACTGGACCTCAGTTTGAAACACCGGCAGAAATCCGCGCCTACAGAGTTCTTGGCGGTGATGCCGTAGGAATGTCTACCGTTACCGAAGCATTAACTGCCGCACATTGCAGCATGAATGTGCTCGCACTCTCCCTCATCAGCAACATGGCCGCAGGCGTACTCGATGCACCGCTTACCACGGAAGAAGTGGATGCAACTGCCCGCGCTTCGGCTGAAAAATTCCAGAAGCTGATGATCTCAATCGTTCGTACTCTGTGAAAGCAGACCGAAAATATATTATTAAAAGAGGAAGATTGGTTTTATGAAAAGGCTTATCGCATTTGTATTGGCAATAACGCTGGCTGCAGGTTCGCTTGCAGGCTGCGGAGGATCCGGTTCAGGGAGCACAACAGCTGGAACAACAAAAGCGGGCGAGACAACAGCAGCGGCCGCGGCAGCGACCACGGCAGCAGCAGCCACGGCAGCGGCAGAAAAGGCAGCAACAACTGCAGCAGCAAAGGGCGAAACAACTGCAGCTAACGGCAAGAAAAAAAAGATCGCACTGGTTTGTGATGTAGCAGGGACACAGGTTTTTGTTCTCAGCATGATTGACGGCCTTAATGCAGCGGCAGAAAAATACGGATTTGAAAAAACGGTAGCAGAATGTGCAGACAGTGCGGCATATGAGGATTCCATTCGTGCGCTTGTTGAAGAAAATTATGATCTGATCATTGTCGGAGGATGGATGGGCGGAGATGCTCTTAATGCAATCGCGCAGGAGTTCCCGGATAAATGTGATTACGCTCTTGTGGATTCTACGGTCGATGCAAAAAATGTAAAATGTATTTCTTATCGCGAACAGGAAGGCGCTTATCTGATAGGTATGATCGCCGCTTCTGTTATAGGCGAAGGTCAGCATATGTATGGTGCGGTTCATGTAAATCAGGGACCGGGATCCTGGAAATGGCGTTATGGATATCAGGAAGGTGTAAAATCAATCGATCCTGCTGCAACGTTTACATTTAACTATACAGGAAACTACAATGATCCGGCAAAGGCAAAAGAGTATGCGCTTCAACAGTATGCGGCAGGCGCCCGTTTTATCAATGCGGCAGCGGCAGGCGGAGATGTCGGCGTTTTTGAAGCAGCACTTGAAAATAAGTTCTGTACATCAGGCCAGGATGTTGACCTGACAAATCCGTCCAATCCCTACATCGTATCCAGTCAGATCAAAGACACGAAAGCGACACTTGAATATATCTGTGAAAAATACATGACAAACAACTGGACACCGGACAGTGAAGAGTGGGGAATTGCAGAAGGAACGATCGGCGCGGTTTATATCACACAGGACAGCAAGAACCCGAGAAGTGATAAACTTACGGATGCGGCAGTCACAAAGATCAAAGCAGCTGCAGAAGATATCCGGACAGGAAAACTGAATTTGAAGAATATGCCGACAGAAGAAAATTATAAATAAGAATTGAGGTGATCTCAATTGCTACTGGAGATGAAACACATTACAAAAATATATGGGAACGGTGTGCTGGCAAATGACGACATGAGCCTGGACCTGAATGAATCCGAGATCCTTGCAGTCGTAGGAGAGAATGGCGCCGGTAAGTCCACCATCATGAAAATTCTGTACGGTCTGGAGCAGCCGACGGCAGGAGAAATCATTCTCCGCGGCGAAAAGAAATGCTTCAGAACGCCCCAGGATGCAATGAAGAGCGGGATCGGAATGGTGCAGCAGAATTTTATGCTGCTGCCGCCATTCACGGTTGCCGAAAACGTCGTGTACGGAAACGAACCGAGGAAGAATCACCTTCTGTTTGACAGAACAAAAGCACAGAAAGAAGTGGACGAACTTAGCAGGCGCTATGGGCTTGCGATAGATTCGTCGCTGATTGTGCAGGATTGTCCGGTCGGCCTGCAGCAGCGCTGTGAAATTTTAAAGGTGCTTTATCAAAATGCAGATATCATTATTTTCGATGAGCCTTCTGCGGTGCTTACGCCGCAGGAGGTGGACGGACTCCTGGAGACACTTCGTAATCTCGCGAAGGTGGGGAAGAGCATTATCTTAATTACGCACAAATTAAACGAAGTCATGGCAGTAAGCGACCGCTGTGTTGTTATGCGCAGCGGAAAACACATTGCCACTGTAAAAACAAGCGAAACAAATACAAAAGAATTATCGGCAATGATGGTCGGCCGTGAAATTTCAGATGCCAGTATCCAGCCGGTAAGCACCGGCAAAACCGTGCTTGATGTAGAACATCTTGTCATGCATGGAGAAGCGGGGAAACCGATCCTGAAGGACTGCAGCCTTCATGTAGAAGAAGGGGAGATCGTAGGGATAGCCGGGGTTTCCGGAAACGGACAGACGGAACTGCTTCATACGATCACCGGTCTTATGCATGCGGAAAGCGGAAGTATAAAACTGAACGGCAAAGAAATTTTCGGAAATGATGTTCGATCCATCCGGGAGGCAGGCTGTGCGTATGTGCCGGAAGACCGCAACACCATGGGATGTGCATTAAAAGCATCGCTCAGTGAGACCATGCTTATGGCGCATCAGGACGAAAAAGAATTTAATCATAACGGAATCCTGCAGCATGGAAAAGTCACGGAGAAATTCAACGAACTGTTACAGGAGTATGATGTAAAATACTCTTCTTTACAGCAGGAAGCGGGGGAACTTTCCGGAGGAAATTTACAAAAGCTTATTGTTGCAAGAGAAATGAGCCATAATGCCAAACTTCTTATTATCTCGGAACCGACAAGAGGAGTAGACATCGGAGCTATGGAATTCATTCATAACCAGGTGCTTGCACAGCGTGATGCGGGCGCAGCTGTTCTTCTTGTTTCCTCTGATTTGTCGGAGCTGCTGAAACTGTCTGATCGGGTGTATGTGATGTACGATGGTCAAATCAACGGAGAACTTACACGTGCGGAAACAACCTCTCAAAAGGTCGGAATGCTGATGATGGGAGGAACGCTCGATGAATAAAATAAAAGAATCTTTGCTTAAATTATGGAATGTTCTCTGGCGGCCGCTCATCGCAATTATTCTTGGCCTTATTGTCGGAGCAGTCGTGATTTTGATTGTAGGATATAATCCCATTTCAATCTATGCAACGATGTTTCAAAAGTCATTTTTTACAGTATATTATTTGCTCCAGTCACTTACAAGAAGCGTTCCGATCATAGTCTGTTCTTTGTCTGTCATTGCTGCATGGCGTGCGGGATATATAAACCTTGGAGCGGAAGGACAGATGATACTCGGCGGTTTTGCAGCAACGGTTGTTGCAGTATATATGCCGGGACCTGTTTTCCTGGTTATGATCGCCGCGATCTTAAGCGGGATGGTTGCCGGTGCGGCTTATGCCCTGTTTGCTGCATTTATCTATGATAAGTTCAACGTGTCTATTGTTATCTCTACACTCATGATGAATTACATTGCAAACTACATTACCACATACTTTATCACATTTCCGTTAAGAGATCCCTCCAACAGCATTGCCATTCAAACAAGAGAAATTCCTGTCGCCATGCATTTGCCGAGGATCATATCGAATAAACCCTTTAATATCGGTTTCTTCATTGCACTCGGACTCGTTTTTTTGATGATGTTCATCGTGTCTTCTACAAAGTTCGGCTATGAATCAAAAATGACCGGACTTAACCCTGTATTTGCACAGTACGGCGGCGTGAAAAAATCGAAGGTGATGTATTCGACAATGGCATTAAGCGGTGCAATTGCCGCGTGTGCCGGTATGCTTGAAATTTTCGGGGTCAAATTCAGATTTTCGGAAGGGATGTTCACATCAACCAGCTATGCATGGACGGGCCTTATGGCGGGTCTTATTTCCGCACTGCATCCCGTGGGTGCATTCTTTTCATCCATATTTCTTGCGGGTATGCAGGTCGGGGGACAAAGCATTCAGCTTTCCACCGGTATTCCTGTACAGGTCGCGACTCTCATTCAGTCTACGATCATGCTGTTTGTATCGGTACACCTGTTTGCCAATTTCAAAAAACGGAGAAAGAAAAAAGATGTCGTCAATCTTAAAAAGGCAGGTGATAAGTGATGGACACCAACTTTGTTTTAACGGTTATCAATTCGGCACTTCGTTCAACCACACCTATTATTTTGGCAGCGCTTGCCAGCGCAATCTGCACACGTGCCGGAGTTTTTAACGTGGCACTCGAAGGACAGATGCTGATCGGTTCATTTGTCGGAATTGCGGTGAACTGGTTCACGCACAGCGCGCTTCTTTCCGTACTTGCGGCTGTTGCGGCAGGCGGGCTTGTGGGCGCACTTGTTGCGGTTCTGCAGGTAAAATACAATGCCGCGGATATGGTTGTCGGTACATCCGTAAACCTGCTGATCAGTGCATTGACTGCGCTCCTGTTGTTTATTATCTGGGGTGTAAAGGGAAGCATAAAAGATCCTTCTCTTGTGTCCTTGCCTAAGGTGAGTCTTCCTGTTATAAGTAAGATTCCCTATGTGTCCACGCTGTTTAACAATCTGTCTCCGCTTGACTATCTTGCCTATGTGATCGCCATAGTCCTGTACATTTACTTATTTAAAACAGTAAACGGATATCACATGTTATCGGTCGGCGTAAAAAGAGAAGCGGCAGAGTCCATGGGAATTTCTGCAATTCGTACCCGTATAGCGGCTGTGATTATTTCCGGATGTCTCTGCGGCTTCGGCGGTGTTGCGCTCAGTATGGGTCAGGTTACCCTGTTTACCGAGAACATGACGGCAGGCCGCGGATATATAGGAATGGCCGCATGCAATCTGGGACAGAATAATCCGATCATTATTATTTTAGCCAGTATATTCTTTGGCTTTTGCGATGCATTTGCATCTACCATGCAGAACAGTATTCCGTCGCAGCTTACACAATCCGTGCCGTATATAGCCACGATCATAGCGCTCATTGTTTTCGGGTACAGAAGCAAACAGAAAATGAAAAAAGCAGTGAAACGCGGTGTGGCTTAACAGCACAGCATAAAAAGGGGAGAGGAACATGTTATTGGAAAAAGAGAAAAAAGAAGTTATAGCATACGGCAAACGTATGATAGACCACGGACTTACAACCGGATCCGGCGGAAATATAAGCATCTATAATCGCGAAGAAGGACTGATCGCGCTTACACCGAGCAGCATGCACTATGCCGATATTACGCCGGAAGATATGGTTGTAATGGATATTGACGGAAATATAAAAGAGGGAAACAGGAAACCGTCTACAGAAATCAACATGCATTTACTTGTCTATAAAAACCGGCCGGATGTGAATGCGATCGTTCATACGCATTCGATTTACTGTACGGCAGTCGCCTGTATGGGGTGGGATTTGGAACCGGTGCATTATATGATCGCCATGGCGGGAACAACCGTCAAGTGTGCCAGGTATGCGACGTACGGAACGCCGGAGCTTGCAAAGTATGCACTGGAAGCTTTGGGAAACCGGGGCGCGTGTCTTCTCGGGAATCACGGACTGCTTACGGCGGCACCGGATATAAGCCGCGCTTTTTCCACAGCGGAACATCTGGAGTTCGTAGCAAAGCTTGTTTGTATTACGAAAAGCATGGGCAAGCCGAATCTTTTAACGACAGAGCAGGTAGAAACCGTTATGGACAAATTCGGAACAAATCCGTATAAATAACAACAGAAAAATACGGGGAAGGAAAAAGTCTGTTCTATAGGATCTTACGGAACGTCACGTGAAAGCGGGCGTTCTTTTTTTATGCTCTTTCAGACCGGACAGCATATTAAGAAAATCAGCGCGAAAAAATTCCTCCGAATGACAAAGGATCTGTTTCTGTTTCGGCTTATGATTTTGTCGGGATGGATAACAGAAATTATGATATAATTGCGGCATGTCATATAACTTCTTATACGGTTCATCAGGCAGCGGAAAAACAACACGTGCATTCCGGGATATCATTCAGGCTTCTCTGAATGACCCGGACGGGCGTTTTTTTGTGCTGGTCCCGGAACAGTACAGCATGATGATGCAGAAACGTCTTCTGGACATGCATCCGGATCATGCAACGGAAAATATCGATGTACTTTCTTTTAACCGTCTTGCCTACCGTGTGTTTGACGAACTGAGTATCAAAAATCCTGTCATGATGGACGATGCAGGCAAGTCCATGATCCTTCGCCGTGTTGCAGAAGAGCAGGGAAAGAATCTGTCGGTATGGAAGGACAGGTTTAAAAAGCCGGGTTTCGTAAGCACCATGACTTCCATGATTTCGGAACTTACGCAGTACGGCATCCGGCCGGAAGATATCCGGACTGTTTTAAAAAGCAGTCTGAAACCCATGCTCAGGAATAAACTTTCGGATATGCTCGTCATATACGAAAGTTTTTCGGATTTCATAAAGGACAGGTTCATCACCACGGAAGAACTTCTGGATGTGTTCTGCAGGAATCTTCCCGAGAGCAGACTCATCCGCGATGCTGTGATCCTGATGGACGGCTTTACGGGATTTACTCCGGTACAGTATCGTCTGATCGAAATTTTTCTGGAGCAGGCAAAGTCGGTTTCCTTTACTGCAGCAATAGGAGACGAAGCGAATCTTTACCGTCACGGGACAAAAGAAGACCTGTTCTACATGAGTACGGATATGGCGGCAAGGATCACGGATCTTGCATCCCGGAATCGGGTAAGCCATGGGGAAGATATTGCACTGAAGCAGGAAATTTCCCCGCGGTTTCGGAATGCACGGGATCTGCAGTTTCTGGAAAAACATTTTCTGCGCTACGACAGGGCAGCTTTTTCCGGAGAGGAAAATAATATACGGATAGGCAAGTCACAGAACCCGCGGGAAGAGTCTGTGAAAGCCGCGGGGGAAATCCTTCGTCTGGTGCAGAAGGAGGGATACCGTTACCGGGATATCGCGGTTGTGGTCGGTGACCTTGCAGGGTACGGAGAGGAAATCAAACACGAATTCCGGCTGCAGAATATTCCGTATTACGTGGATGAAAATCTGGATGTTTCCCAGAACCCGCTTCCTGAATTTCTGCGCTCGGCCATGGGAGTCATGACCGAACAGTATTCTTATGACAGCGTTATGCGGTTCCTGAAATCGGGACTGGTGGAAGCGGATCCCCTGGAACGCTGTATTGCCGAAAACTATATGCTGGAATGCGGAATACGCGGCTACAAAAAGCTTTCGGAGCCATGGACCTATGTGCCGAAAGACATGACCGGGACGGACATGGAAAAACTGAATTCTTTCAAGGATTCTTTTTTGGCTGTTCTGGAACCTCTGCACGAGGCGGTCCGTGACAGGAAAGCCAGTGTGAAGACTTTGACTGAAGCGCTTTCCGGGCTGCTTCTCTGTCCGGATGTTCAGAAAAAAATGATGCTTCTCTGTGAAACATTCAAAGAGGAGAACAATCCCGGACGCATCAGGGAATATGAACGCATCCTGCCGGAAATCCGGCGTCTGTTTTCCGAAATGGAGGAACTCCTCGGAGAAGAACAGGTAAAGCGGGAGGAATATGCCGGGATCCTGGATTCCGGATTAAATGAGATCCGCGTGGGGATGATACCGGCCTGCGCGGACAGAGTCCTGATCGGAGATCTGAAACGGTCACGTCTGAGTGAAATCCGCGCCCTGTTCCTGCTTGGCGCAAATGACGGCCTGATCCCGAAAACCGGTATGGGCACAGGGGTATTGACAGACAGGGAGAAGGAAACGCTGAAAACGGCAGGACTGGAGCTTTCTCCGACAGTTAAGGAAGATCTTTATACGCAGCGCTATTACCTTTACCGGATGCTTACACAGCCCGGTGAAAAACTTTTTATTTCTTTTTCCGGAATGGACAGACAGGGAAAGGCTCTTCGGATGTCCGCTCTGGTGAACGGGATCTGCAAAAGTTTTCCGAAGCTCATGATCCATGATGATGCAGCCGGCATCGTACCGGAAATTCTTTCGGAAAAACAGGCGGAACGTGTTCTGATCCGGGACCTTCAAAGCGCAGCGGATGCGGGAAAAATTCCGGAAGGTCCGGAAGGAGAAAAATTCCATGCGCTGTATTCGGAATTTTCAGCTCCGGAGGAGAGAAAACTGAAACGGGACATTCTCACGGGGGCAGCCGTGTTTCAATATGCGGATACCGGTCTGGGAAGCAAAACAGCGGAGAAACTGTATGGGGAAGAACTGACGGGAAGCGTGACACGTCTGGAAAATTATGCCGGCTGTCCCTGTGTGCAGTTTCTAAAATACGGACTGGGATTAAAAGAACGGAAGATCTATGAAATCGGTGCGCAGGATATCGGAATGCTTTCGCACGCATCGATCGAAATCGTTTTTAAAAGAGCGGCCAAAGAAAAGATACCGCTTATCGATATGGAAGATGATAAACGGGATGACTTTGTGGCGGAATGCGTAAAGGAAGCACTTCTGAACGATGAAAGCGGTCTGTTTCGGGACAGTGCCCGCAGCGGGTACCTTGGAAAACGTCTTACGGGGATCACACAAAGAAGCATATGGGTATTTGTACAGCAGCTTAAGCACGGAGATTTTAAGACGTCTGCTTTCGAGGAGGCTTTTGAAACCTATGGGAAAATGCGCGGAAAAATAGACCGGGTGGATCTGGCGGAGGATCAGGGAAGACTCCTGGTAAAGATCGTGGATTACAAGACGGGGGCAGATAAATGGGAACCGTACAGGATCCTCAGCGGGACGCAGATACAGCTGATCCTTTATCTGGATGCCGTGACGGAAATGCTGCAGAAAAAGTACCCGGGAAAAGAAATCATTCCGGCAGCCATGTTCTACAATCATGTGGATAATCCGGTCATTGACCGGGATAAACTGTCTGCGCCGCAGGAGCAGGAGGAGATTGACCGGAAGACAATCCTGGCCATGAGACCGAGCGGCCTTGTAAACTCGGACCGTGAGATCCTCCGGCATTTGGATCCGGATCCGGATACGATAAGCAGTGTGGCTCCGGTCAAATGGAAGCAGGATAACACGCCGGATGCCGCATCCTGTATGGCGGACACCGAGGGGTTTCAACAGATCCTTCGGTATGTGCGGGATGAAGTGCAAAAGATGAAAGAAGAAATCCGTGAGGGAAAGGTTTCTGTTTCGCCGCTTTCGCAGAATGCGGATTCTTCTGCCTGTACCTACTGCCCGTACGGGGCTGTCTGCGGATTCGATACCAAGGCCGGCGGCTATGAATACCGGCAGGAGAAGCAGCTTCCCGCGGATGAGGTCTGGCGGATCATAAAAGAGGAAACACAGAAGAAAACAGAGGCAGAGAATTCGGGGCAGGGATAAAAAAATCCGGTGTAAAACAGGATCAAAAGAGAACAGAAAAAAAGGGATCCGGAAAGAACAAAATCCGGGAAAGAACAAAATCCGGGGAAGAACAAAATCCGGGGAAGAACAAAATCCGGAAAGAACAAAATCCGGGGAAGAACGTCGCCCGGGGAAAAAACAGGAAGCAGAAATAAAAAAGGAGGGAAGGAGAGAAAATGCCGGACTGGACAAAAGAACAGCTGAAAGCCATCCGAAAAAGAAACAGCCGGATGCTGGTTTCCGCGGCGGCGGGGAGCGGCAAGACTGCCGTCCTTTCGGAGCGTATCCTCCGCCGGATCGCGGACCCTGCAGATCCCGTGGATGTGGATTCTCTCCTGGTCATGACCTTTACCAAGGCAGCGGCAGCGGAAATGCGTTCCCGTATTCTGAAAGGGATAGAGGAAGAACTGGATCGGACAGATGCGGATAAATTCCCCGGGAAATCCGAACGGCTGAAAAGACAGGCAATGCTTACGGACTGCGCAAAGATCACGACCATAGACAGTTTCTGTCTTTCCGTGATCCGGGAAAATGTAGACCGTACAGGTCTTGATCCTTCTTTCCGTGTAGGAACGGAAGAGGAACTGCAGCTTTTAAAAAATGACGTGCTGAATGAAGTTCTGGAAAATTGTTATCAGAAGGCGGACAATGCTTTTCTTTCCTTTGCGGATTCCTACGCATCCGGAAAGACCGACAGAAAACTGGGAGAACTGATCCTTTCCGTATATACCTTTGCCCAAAGTACGCCGTGGCCGGAAGAATGGTATGAAAAACAGAAGGAAAATACGGAGACTGACTGCAAAAAGGGATGGGAAGAGTCAGACTGGATCCGTTATCTGCTGGATGAAACAAAGCTGTTTGCACAGGAGACCATTCGGAAACTGGACAGTGCGGTGATCGTATGCGAAGAAGCTGACGGACCCTCCGCTTACCGGAGTACGCTTCTTTCCGACCGCGCAAAATTTGAAGCTCTTCAAAAAAGCCGGAATTACCGGGAAGCCCGGAAAGCACTGCGTAACTTTCAACCGTGGGACAGACTGTCCAGAAATCCGAAAACAACGGATGAAGGGAAGAAAAACAGCGTAAAGGCCGTGAGGGATCTTTACAAAGCACAGACCGTGAACAGTTATGCGGAAAAATTTTCCGCTCAGGGAGATGAGGAAATCGCATCGGATCTTGCCTGTACAGCCGGTGCGGTTTTGACGCTCCTTCTTCTCACACAGGAATTTGAAGAAGCCTTTTCTCTGAAAAAGAGAGAAAAAAATCTGGTGGATTTTAACGACCTTGAGCATATGGCGCTGGATATTCTCTGGGACAGAGAGGAAAACGGACAAAGAGAAAAGAGTGCGGCTGCAAAAGAATACGCATCCGAATTCCGGGAAATCTATGTGGATGAATACCAGGATTCAAACGCGGTACAGGAAATGCTGATCCGTGCGATCGAGCACGGGGAAGTGTTTATGGTCGGAGACGTAAAGCAGTCCATTTATTCTTTCCGTCAGGCAAGGCCGGAACTTTTCATGGAGAAGTATCTGAACTACCAAAAGGATGCGGACGACCTGACAGACGGGGAAAGGAATGAAGAGAATAAAGGACAGGATACGCGCATTGATCTCTCCAAAAACTTCAGAAGCAGAGAGTCCGTGATCGAGAGTACAAACTGCGTGTTCCGGAAACTGATGGCAAAAAGCCTTGGCGGTGTGGATTACGATGCGGATGCAGAACTGAAGTTCGGCGCTGCTTTTCCTTCTTATTCCGAAGAAGAGAAAATAAGAGGAGCGGGAGAAACGGAGCTCCTTCTCTGTGATACCGGTTCCTCTTCGGTCTACGGGCAGAATGACAGAGAGACGGAAGCTTTGATGATCGCGGGAAAAATCCGTTCTCTTACGGATCCGGAACGCGGTATGGTGGTTTTTGATCAGAAAAATAATACATACCGGAAGGCGGAATATTCCGATATCGTAATTCTCTTACGTTCCCAGAAGGGCTGGGCGGAAACCTTTGTGAATGTCCTGACGGAGGAAGGAATCCCCGCCTATGCACAGACCAACACCGGCTATTTTGATACCCTGGAAGTGAAAACCATCCTGAGCATTCTGGCGGTGATAGACAATCCGCTGCAGGATATCCCGCTTGCGGCGTATTTGCTCTCTCCCGTGATCGGCATGACACAGACGGATCTTGCGGAAATGACGGTCTTCGGGCAGCAGGAAGAAAAAAAGAAGGAACAGACCGAACCGGGGAGGAAACTGTACTGCCTCTACGGGTTTTTAACGGACGAAGCGGAAAAGGGGACGGATCCGGTGCGGAGGGAAAAGGCCAACAGGGCGGTGAACGTACTCCGGAAATACGCTGCTCTTTCCGTTACCGTTAAACTGTCCGAACTGATCCGGCGGATTTATGATGAAACGGGATACCTGTCCTATGCATCGGCGCTTCCTGCCGGAAATATCCGGCGGGCCAATCTGGAAATGCTTCTGGAAAAGGCGGATACTTTTTCCGACACCGGCTACCGCGGTCTTTTTCATTTTATCCGCTACATCGAAAATTTAAAAAAATACGATACGGATTTCGGAGAGGCGTCTTTGCTCGGTGAAAATGACAATACGGTCTGCATCATGAGCATTCACCGGTCCAAGGGACTGGAGTTCCCGATCTGTATTGTTGCGGGGATGAACAAGAAATTTAATCTGCAGGATACGGGCGGCAGCATCATTCTGGATCAGAAACTCGGGATAGGCGCGGAAATGACGGATTCCGAAAAACATGTAAAGGGGTCCACACTGAAAAAGAATGTGATCGCATACCGCATGAAATCCGAATGTCTCGGGGAAGAGCTGCGCATTCTTTATGTGGCCATGACAAGGGCAAAGGAAAAACTGATCCTTACGGGGATCTGCAGAAATATTTCGGGACAGACGGACAAAGCAGATGCAAAGGGGAAAGACTGCGGCATGACGGATGTCCGGAGCGCACAGAGCGAACTGGACTGGATCCTTATGGCATATGCGGCGGATGAAAAGAATTGCTGTATGAGGGAGGAGATCATTCCGGCGGATACGGTGATCAAAAAAGAAAAGGGAAAAAGGAGCGGGTCCAAAGAGGTAAAACGGGAGCTGGAGGAATGGAAGAAAGAGCCTGCATCGTCCCGGGAAAGTTCTTCTTTCCTGTGCTTTCGATATCCGCACGGCGAGGATGTAAACCTGCACGCAAAGCTTTCGGTTTCCGAATTAAAACAGAAGCTGCAAAGGGAGGATGAGGGGGAGGCAGAAGTCGTCTCTTTTATCCCGGAAGAGGAAACCGAATCCGGAAACGGGGCAAAAGAGGAAGCAAACTCCCTGAATGGGGAAAAGACGGAAATCAGTGCCGTAAGCAGGGGAACGGTTTATCACAGGATCATGGAAAAAACAGATTATTCTCTGGTAACGGATATGCCTTCCTTTCTTGCGTTCATCGGGACGCTCCGGGAAAAGAAAATATTCAGCGAAGAGGAAATTGCCGCGGTAGATCTCCGGGACTTCGTTCCCTGGTTTCAGTCTCCGCTTAGGAAGAGAATGGCCGATGCCGCAGAGAAAAACAAGCTGAAAAGGGAGTCGCAGTTTGTGATGACCATTCCCGCCCGGGAGGTGGATTTGTCTCTTAGTACGGAGGAAACGGTCCTGATCCAGGGTGTGATGGATGCTTACTGGGAAGAGGAAGACGGTCATTTGGTTCTTGTGGATTATAAGACCGATCATGTATTTTCGGAAGAAGAGCTGATCCGGAGGTACAGGATACAGCTGGATTATTATGCCAAAGCTCTTGAAATGATGAAAAAGAGGACTGTTTCGGAGCGTTTTATCTGGTCATTTGCCCTCGGGAAAGCAGTTTCCTTGTGAAAAAGCCTTTGATAGTCTATAATCATACTGACTGGAGGAACCGTACTATTTTATGACAAGGCGAACATTCAGAGAACATTGTTTTAAAATCCTTTTCTGTGCCGAATTTTATCCGGACCCGGAGGCTGGGGAACAGATCAGGGATTATTTCCTTTCCGGCAGGGAAGAGGAAACGGACAGCGAAGGGAAAACGGAAGTTGTCCATGAGGTGGCTCTTTCACCCGAAGAAGAAGAGGAAGTAAGAGTCCGTGTCGATGCGGTTTTATCCCGTATGGATGAAATAGACGGAGAACTCAGGGAAGTGATGGAAGGGTGGAAAATAGGAAGGGTCGGAAAAGCGGAACTTGCCATTCTGCGTCTGGCAGTTTATGAAATGAAATACGATGAGAAAGTGCCGGAAAAAGTTGCGATCAACGAAGCGGTAGAACTGGCAAAGAAATTCTGCGGGGAGGAATCCCCGGCTTTTGTGAACGGGATTCTTGCAAAGCTGATCCGGAAATAGGCGGAAAAATGCAGAGGGATTTCAGAGCCTGAAGAGGTTTTGTGCATGGCAGGAATTTATTCCGTATCTCAGGTCAACGGCTACATCAGAAATATGTTTTCGGAAGATTTCATGCTGAGCCATATACGGGTGAGGGGTGAAGTCTCAAATGTTAAATATCATACGTCCGGACATATCTATTTCACCATAAAGGATTCCGGAGGGACTTTATCTGCGGTCATGTTTCAGAGCCAAAGAAAAGGTCTCTCTTTTCAGATGTGCGAAGGACAGAAGATCGTGGTCACCGGCAGCATAGAAGTATATGAGCGCACCGGATCCTATCAGATCTATGCATCCGGGATCGAAGAGGAAGGAAAAGGGGATCTCTACGAAGAATATCTGAGATTAAAAAAAGAACTCGAAGAGACAGGGATGTTTTCCGCAGAATATAAAATCCCCGTTCCGCGGTATGCACGGCGGATCGGAATTGTAACGGCATCGACCGGAGCGGCTATCCGGGACATTATGAATATTTCCCTGCGCAGGGATCCGTATGTGCAGCTGATCCTGTGTCCGGCGCTTGTCCAGGGGGACAGGGCGGCAGACTCCATTGTCTCCGGAATCCGGACACTGGACCTGTACGGAGTGGATGTCATGATCGTCGGGAGAGGCGGAGGCTCCATAGAGGACCTGTGGGCTTTCAACGAAGAAAAAGTCGCGCGCGCCATTTTTGAATGTAAAACACCCGTTATTTCTGCAATCGGACATGAAACGGATTTTACGATCGCTGATTTTGTTTCGGACTTAAGAGCGCCCACACCAAGTGCTGCCGCGGAACTTGCGGTAACGGATTATTCGCAGTTTCAATCCGACCTGAACGGTACAAGGGAAGCTTTTCTTTCTGCCATGCAGGAAAAGATTTCAGGGATCAGGGAAAAGCTTAAGCAGGCTTCCCTGAGACTGCAGGCAGGATCTCCGGAAAGCAGGCTGCGGGAACAGAAAATGCGGCTCGAGGAAATAAGAACGGCAATGCGGATCTGCATGGATAAAAAAGCGGCGGCATTAAGGACCCGTTTTCTTGTAGATGCGGAGAAAATGAAAATGCTTTCTCCTCTGAACCGGCTGAAAGGCGGATTTGCCTATATAACGGACACAGGAGGAAAAACAGTAAGGGATACCGGACGGGTTTCAAAAGGAGAGGAACTGGTACTCCGGTTTTCGGACGGCAGGGTACTTACATCCGTAAAGGAGGTCATTCGCGATGAAAAAAAATGAAAATGCAGCCGGACAGAGCGCCGGAAAAGGGGAGTCAGTGGAAACTTCCATGCAGAAGCTGGAGGAAATGCTTTCCAAACTGGAGGATGAGGATACCACACTGGAGGAATCATTTAAACTGTACGGACAGGGAATGAAACTCGTAAAGGAAATAAACGGGAAAATGGATCAGGCCGAAAAGCAAATGATCATTCTGGAAGGAGACGAAAATGCCGGGGTATGATACGTCGGAGATCGAGCAGCTGATCCTTTCCTTTCTGCCCAGGGAAACAGGAATGCAGAAAACGGTCATCAGGGCCATGAACGAAGCAGTGCGATGCGGCGGAAAGAGAGTCCGTCCTGTCCTGATGTATGAAATGTGCAGGAGCTTTGCGGAGGCATGCGGAAAGAAGCCGGAAGTCTATACGCCCGATATCGGACCTTTCCTTGCAGCAGTGGAAATGATCCATACCTTTTCTCTGATCCATGACGATCTTCCGTGCATGGATAATGATACGCTCCGCCGCGGGAAACCCACCACCTGGGTCACCTACGGGGAAGATATGGCAACATTGGCCGGAGACGCACTTGCCCTGGAAGCATTTTGTGCTGCGGCGGAAGGATCGGCTGAGACTGCATCGGACCCCGTGAGAGCATTGAAGGCTGTCTGCGTGCTGGCAAAAAAGAGCGGTGTTGCGGGAATGCTGGGCGGGCAGGCCGTGGATGTGGAGCAGACGGGAAATGCCCTTACCGGAGATCAGGTGGATTTTATAGACAGAAAAAAGACCGGCTCTCTCATAGAGGCATCCCTTATGATCGGTGCGATCATAGGAGGGGCGTCGGATCCGGAGATCGGCATTGTCGAGAAGATAGGAACGGATATCGGCATGGCTTTTCAGATACAGGACGATATTCTGGATGAAACCTCCACACCGGAGGAACTCGGAAAGAATGTGCATGAAGATCAGAAAAACAGCAAGACCACTTATGTGACTCTTTACGGAATGGAAGAAGCAAAAAGGAAAGCCGCGGAATTGATCGCGGATGCCGGGAAACTGCTTCATACGTTACCGGGAAATACCAAAACACTGGATTCGGTCATTGCAGGACTTCTTGACAGGAAAAAATGACCCTTCCGGATAAAAGGAAAGGCTTAAACGGCATATGGCATTACTGGATTCAATCAACAACCCGGCGGATATCCGGAAACTGGATCCGTCACAATACGCAAAACTTGCACATGAGATCCGCAGTTTTCTGATCCGGAAGATCAGTATGACAGGCGGACATCTTGCAAGCAACCTTGGCGTGGTGGAACTGACCATGGCGCTTTATCTTGCCTTTGATCCGCCGAAAGACAAGATTATATGGGATGTGGGACATCAGTCCTATACGCATAAAATTTTAAGCGGCAGGAAACGGGAATTTGATGAACTTCGGCAATTCGGCGGTATTTCCGGTTTTCCGAAAACCTGGGAGAATCCCTGTGATGCCTTTAATACCGGTCATTCTTCCACATCCATTTCCGCGGGACTCGGTATGGCGGAAGCGCGGGACATTCAGGATCAGGACCATTCGGTCATTTCGGTGATCGGGGACGGTGCATTGACCGGCGGCATGGCGTATGAGGCATTGAACAATGCGGCCGAAATGAAACATAACTTTATTATTGTGCTGAATGACAACCGGATGTCCATTTCCGAAAATGTGGGAGGGATGTCGGAGTATCTGAACGGCCTTCGTACGGGAGATTCCTATAACCGGCTGAAAAAAGATGTCGCGGATGCCCTGGAAAAAATTCCGGTTCTCGGCGCTCCCATGATCGAACATATTAAAAATACAAAGAACGGGATCAAGCAGCTTCTTATTCCGGGCATGCTTTTTGAAAATATGGGGATCACCTATCTGGGACCCGTGAACGGCCATGATATCGGGAAGATGGTAAAAACCTTTCATGAGGCACAAAAACTGGATCATGCCGTTCTTGTCCATGTGATTACAAAAAAAGGAAAAGGATACAAGCCGGCTGAAAAACATCCCGAGCTGTTTCACGGAGTAGGGCCTTTTGATATTTCAACGGGGGAACCGAAAGCAAAAAAAGAGCAGCCGGATTATTCCGATATTTTTTCAAAAACGGTCTGCAGGCTTGCGGAAACGGATCCGAAGATCGTGGCGGTAACGGCAGCCATGCCGGACGGAACCGGCTTGTCCGCATTTCAGAGTGAATATCCGGACCGGTTTTTCGATGTGGGGATAGCGGAGGAACATGCGGTAACCAGTGCGGCAGGGATGGCGGCAGGCGGCCTGAAACCGGTCGTGGCCGTTTATTCTTCTTTTCTGCAGAGAGGTTTCGACCAGATCCTGCATGATGTCTGCATTCAGAATCTGCATGTCGTTTTTGCCATAGACCGCGCAGGCCTGGTCGGTGCAGACGGAGAAACGCATCAGGGTATTTTTGATCTGTCCTATCTGACCTGCATTCCGAACATGACGGTCCTTGCACCGAAAAATGCATGGGAACTGGAGGATGATCTGGCATTCGCGTTTTCCTATCACGGACCGGTCGCCGTCCGGTATCCCCGCGGAAGTGCTTACCGCGGACTTTCCGGATTCCGTTCGCAGGTTTCTTTCGGAAAAGGGGAAATCATTTATCCGGAGCGGGAAACCGCTATTCTGGCGGTCGGAAGCATGGTCAGTACCGGAGAACATATTCGCCAGAAACTGAAAGAAAAAGGACATCCCTGTACCTTGGCAAATGCGCGATTTGTTAAGCCGGTGGATACGGATCTTCTGGACAGGCTTTCGGAAAATCATTCGCTGATCATCACCATGGAGGAAAATGTTCTCTGCGGCGGATTCGGCCTCATGGCCGCAGACTATCTCCGCGAAAATCATCCCGGCGTACAGGTCTGCCATGTAGCGCTTCCGGATGCCTACGTAGAACACGGGGACGTGTCCGTTCTGCGCAGTCATCTGGGAATAGATTCGGATTCCATTCTGAAAATGCTGGAGGAAAAATACGGTCTATGAAAGAACGGCTGGATGTTCTTCTGGTAAAAAATAAACTGGCGGAAAGCCGTGAAAAAGCGAAAGCGCTGATCATGTCCGGCATTGTTTTTGTGAACGGACAGAGAGAAGACAAAGCCGGAACTTTTTTTGAAGAGGATCTGCCGATCGAAATCAGAGGAAATACGCTGAAATATGTAAGCCGGGGAGGACTGAAGCTGGAAAAGGCCATCCGGGAATTCAGCGTGGATCCCATGGGAAAGATCTGCATGGATGTGGGTTCTTCCACGGGAGGGTTTACGGACTGCATGCTGCAGAACGGCGCTCTGAAAGTTTACGCGGTCGATGTGGGCTACGGGCAGCTGGACTGGAAACTCAGGCAGGACCCCAGAGTGGTCTGCCTCGAAAAAACAAATATCCGCTATGCCTCCCATGAACAGATTCCCGAGGCAATAGAACTTTCTTCAATCGATGTTTCCTTTATTTCCCTTTCCAAGGTGCTTCCTGCGGTGAAAGGTCTTCTTGCGGAAGAGGGAGAAATCGTTTCTCTGATCAAACCGCAGTTTGAGGCCGGAAGGGAAAAAGTGGGAAAGCACGGTGTGGTGAGAGAAAAATCCGTGCATGAGGAAGTGATACGGAATGCGTTTTCCTACGCGCATGACAACGGATTTTTCATCAGGCACCTGACATTTTCACCGATTCGGGGACCGGAGGGCAACATCGAATATCTGTATGACCTTGTTTCGGGTCTGACGCAGGGCTTTGACCTTTCGGAGGATGTTATCCCGGACGTGGTGGAACAGGCACATGCGGAGTTTAAAAAAGAAAAATGATTTACGGATAAGGACAGTCATGAAAAATTTCTGTTTGTTTATGAATAAGGATAAAAACAGAGCGGATGAAACAGCCCGCTTTGTTTCCGGGTATCTGGAGAAAAACGCTGCTTCCTGCTGGGTGGAAAGCAATTTTCTTTCAGCAGGGAAAATCCCCGAAAAAACAGAATGCATTATTACGCTGGGGGGCGACGGAACCATTATCCGGGCGGCCAGAGAAACGGCAGGGACAAATATTCCGATCGTAGGGATAAACCTGGGGCACCTGGGATATATGACCAGCATCAGTCTGGGGGAGGACATTTCCGGAATGCTGGACTGTCTTCTGACCGGAAAGTTCGAAGTGGAAAAGCGCATGATGCTGGAAGGATCCGTTAACGGGGGAGAATCGAACCTTTCCCTGAATGAAATTGTCATCACAAAAAGAAACGCGGTCAAGACCATTCGCTTCCGGATCGTGTCAAACGGGCAATTCTTGAATGAATATTCAGCAGATGGTATAATCATTGCAACACCAACGGGTTCCACGGCCTACAATCTCAGTGCGGGAGGCCCCATTGTAGACCCGGGAGCGAGGATGACCATTCTCACACCGATCTGTCCGCATGCGCTCAGCAGAAACAGCATTGTTCTGAAAGCAGAGGATGAGCTGGACATTGAGATCTGCGGCGGAAGTCCCGGTGATCAGGTGGCTGTTTTTGACGGAGAAAAAACTTTGGATCTGGACTGCGGTTCACATACAAAGATAAGAGAATCAAAGCTTACCACACCCTTCATCAAACTGCAGGGCGGGACTTTTCTGGATCGTTTAAGAAGCAAGATGACGGTGATCTGAGAAGAAGGAGCGGCCGGAGCATGAAACTCGAAAGACATTCAAAAATTGTAGAATTGATCGGCAGATATGAGATCGATACCCAGGAGGAACTGGCGGAACGCCTTCGGGAAGCGGGGTTTACCGTGACACAGGCTACCGTATCAAGGGATATCCGGGAACTGAAACTTTCCAAGGTATCTCTGGATAACGGGAAGCAGCGCTACGCGGTCATGCAGACAAAGGACTCCCATTCCGATAAATATATCCGTATCCTGAGGGACGGATTTCTCTCCATGGATATGGCACAGAATATTCTGGTCATCAAGACGGTATCGGGAATGGCCATGGCAGTTGCGGCGGCATTGGATGCCATGAATATCTCGGAAGTGGTCGGATGTATAGCAGGAGATGATACGATCATGTGTGCTGTCCGTTCCGCGGATGATACGATCCTGATGATGGAAAAAATCAAAAAGATGGTGGAATAGATGCTTCTTGAGCTGCATGTCCGGAATTATGCGCTGATTGAAAAAGCAGACTGTGAATTTCAAAACGGGCTTACGGTACTCTCGGGAGAAACGGGAGCGGGGAAATCTGTTCTGATCAATGCCGTCAGCATGGCTCTCGGTGCAAAAGCCGGGAAGGATGTAATACGGACAGGAGAAGACAGCGCTGTAATAGAACTGATCTTTTCCGGGCAGAACAGGGAATGCATCCGGAAAATGAACGCACTCGGAATACAGCCGGAAGAAGACGGAACCATTCTGATTGCCAGAAAAATCACGGAGAATAAAAACACCATGCGTCTGAACGATGAAGCGGTGACGGCGCAGACACTGAAAAATCTTTCCTCCCTCCTGATCGATATCCACGGGCAATACGAACATCAGACGCTGCTTGATCCGGAGGAACATCTGAAGTTCATTGATCTCATGTCTCCGGAAGTCCTGAAGGAGAAAAAGAAGGAAATTGCATCGGTTTATGAAAAGTATGCGGCTGTCCGGGACCTGCTGAAGGAATCCTCGGATACGGATGTCCGCAGACGGGAAACGGAGATCCTCCGCTATGAAATAAAAGAAATCCGGGATGCGTGCTTAACGGACGGAGAAGAGGAGAGCCTGCACAGGGAATATACGGTGCTCCGCAGCGCGGAAAGGATCACCCAGGCTCTTTCGCGGGCGTCTCAGGCACTCAGTACGGATACCGTATCCGCTGCCTGCCGCAGTATTGCGGAAGTGGCAGATTATGATCCTGCGCTCTCGGAACTTGAAAAGCAGATATCGGAACTGGACGGACTTCTTTCGGATGCGCAGCGCAGTATTTCGGCCTGTTCGGAAAAACTGGAGTTTAATGAGGAACGTCTGAATGCGCTGAACGGGCGGCTGGATCTGATCCACAGGCTGCAGGACAAATACGGAAATGATATTCCGAAAATACTTTGCCTCTGCCGGGAAAAAGAAGAACGCTGTGAGTTTCTGGAGCATTTTGAAGAGAAGCAGACAGAATTTCGAAAAGAAAAAGAAGAACTTGAAAAAAAACTTTCGGGACTCTGCGGAGAACTTTCAGCTCTGCGGAAAAAAACGGCGGGGAACCTGAAAATAAAAATCCGGGAAGAACTGAAGTCCTTAAATTTTACAGGCGCGGATTTTGATATCCGCTTTACTGAAAAAAAGGAATTTACATCCGGCGGAAAAGACTGTGCGGAATTTCTGATCAGTGCAAATCCCGGAGAGCCGCTGAAACCTTTGAGAGAAGTGGCAAGCGGCGGAGAACTTTCCCGGATCATGCTGGCTTTAAAAACCGTTCTTGCGGATACGGACGAAATAGAAACAGTGATTTTTGACGAGATCGATGCGGGTATCAGCGGAAGAACCGCGCAGAAGGTCGCTGAAAAACTTGCCCGGATAGGCAGGAGAAGACAGGTGATCTGCATCACCCATCTTCCCCAGATCGCAGCCATGGCGGACCATCATTTCCTGATCCGGAAAAATATAGAGGCGGGAAGAACACGCACGGACATTGAGGAAATAACGGGTGACCGGATCACAGAGGAGCTTGCCAGACTGATCGGGGGGCTGCAGATAACGCCGGGCGTTCTGAAAACAGCGGAAGAAATGAAGAAACTTGCAGACAGGGAGAAGCTTGCAGACAGGGAGAAACAGGAACCGGACTGAAAAACGGAGGCGGGAAACAAATTATGAAGAAAATACTTTTTGTCGCGTCGGAAGCGGTACCTTTCATTAAAACGGGAGGACTGGCGGATGTTGCCGGATCGCTGCCCAAATGTTTTGACAGGGCTTATTTTGACTGCCGTGTTATAATCCCGAAATATCTCTGCATTCCGGATAAATTCCGGGACCGTATGGAATATGTGAATCATTTCTATATGAATTACAACGGCCGCGACCGTTATGTGGGAATCCTGAAAACAGTTGAAGAAGGGATCACCTTTTATTTTATTGATAACGAGGAGTATTTCAGCGGCCCAAAGCCTTACGGGGACTGGCTGTATGATCTTGAGAAATTTGCTTTCTTTTCCCAGGCGGTGCTTTCCGCCCTGCCGGTCATCGGTTTTCAGCCGGATATTGTGCATTGCCATGACTGGCAGACTGCTCTGATCCCGGTCTATCTAAAAGACAGATTTCGCGGCGGAGATTTTTTCCGGGAAATGAAATCCGTGCTGACCATACACAATCTGAAATTTCAGGGGGTATGGGATGTAAAGACCGTGAAGAGACTTTCGGGACTTCCGGATTATTATTTTTCACCGGATAAACTGGAGGCATATAAAAACGGGAATTATCTGAAAGGCGGAATCGTATATGCGGATGCGGTCACAACCGTAAGTGAAACGTATGCAAAGGAAATCCAGATGCCGTTTTACGGGGAAGGTCTGGACGGTCTTATGCGGGCAAGACAGAATTCACTGCGCGGGATCGTAAACGGAATTGATTACAGGGAATTTGATCCGGAGAATGATCCTCTGATCGCACAGCATTACAATGCGAAGACCTTCCGGAAGGAAAAAATCAAAAACAAGAGAGACCTGCAGCAGCAGCTTGGTTTATCAGAGGACGACTCCAGGTTCATGGTCGGAATTGTTTCGAGGCTCACGGATCAGAAGGGATTTGACCTCATCAACTGTGTTATGGACGGGATCTGTACGGAAGATGTCCAGCTGGTGGTGCTTGGAACCGGAGATGAGAAGTATGAGAACATGTTCCGGCATTATGACTGGAAATATCATGACAGGGTATCTGCCCAGATCTATTATTCAAATGAGATCGCACACAAGATTTATGCCGGATGTGATGCATTTTTCATGCCGTCCCTGTTTGAACCCTGCGGTCTTTCCCAGCTCATTTCCTTACGGTACGGAACGGTTCCGATCGTTCGGGAGACAGGCGGACTGAAGGACACGGTTCAGGCATATAACGAATTTGAAGGAAGCGGGACCGGCTTCTCCTTTACCAATTACAATGCACATGAAATGCTTCATACGTTTGAATATGCAAAACATATTTTCTATGAGAAAAAAAGAGAATGGAACAAGATCATAGACAGAGGAATGTCAAAGGATTATTCCTGGCATGCGTCCGCACTGAAGTATCAGGAACTTTATGACTGGCTTAAGGGATAATACATGAACGGACGAAAGGCAGGCGACAAACGGTATGAAGGTCTGGAATGATATTTTTTCAAATCAGGTTCTGATCAGCTCGTGTCTGGGATGGCTTGTGGCACAGGTAATGAAAACAATGATCGATATGTGGTACAACAGGCGTTTTACACCCGAACGGCTTTACGGCAGCGGCGGAATGCCGAGTTCCCACAGCTCAACGGTATGCGCGCTTGCCACTTCATCGGCATTTTGCTACGGTCTGGGTTCCTTTGAATTTGCGGTTTCCTTTATATTTGCGGTCATCGTCATGTATGATGCCATGGGGGTTCGGCGGGAAACCGGAAAACAGGCAAAGCTTTTGAATATGATCATGGAACAGGACTTCTGGCGGTTTGATAATCCCGATGCCTTTCAGGAAAAGCTGAAGGAACTGGTCGGCCATACTCCTCTTCAGGTACTGATGGGAGCAATTCTCGGAATTCTGATTGCTGTTTTCACAAAAAATGTTATTTTCTGAAAGGGAACTGTTTTTTCATGATAAAACTTATTGCAACGGACATAGACGGTACGCTGGTTCCGGACGGGACCATGGATATCAATCCCGAAATTTTTGAAGTGATCAACAGGCTTCACAAAAAAGGAATCCAGTTTGCCGCTGCATCGGGAAGAGAATGGAGCGGCGTGGAATGGCTGTTCCGGCCGGTCGCGGAGAAAATATTTTATCTTTCCGATAACGGTGCTTATGTGGGCATGCACGGAAGAAATCTGTTTCTTCATCCCATGGAAAAAGAATATATTGCGCAGCTGCTCGGTATGATCAGAAAAAATCCGGCTTTTGCTGCAGTCGGAACTGACGGAGACGAATGCTTTCTGGAAGAGAGGGATGAAGGGCTGCGGGAATGGATCATGACCGGATATCATACGAACTGCCGCTATACACAGGATCTTTCAAAAGTGGATAATCTGATCAAAATTTCGGCCTATGACCGTACGGATAACGTGAGGCAGAACGGGACGGAAATCCGAAAGGAAATGAGTCAGAAACTTAAAATAATGAATTCGGGGACCATGTGGCTGGATGCAAATGCAAAAGGGGTAAGCAAGGGAGAAGCCATCCGTGTTCTCCAGGATGCCCTTTCCATTCTGCCGGAAGAGACCATGGCTTTCGGAGATCAGGCCAATGATATCGATATGCTGAAAAGTGCCTATTATTCTTTTGCAGTTGCCAATGCCATACCGGAGGCGAAAGAGGCGGCGCGCTTTGAAGCGGATTTCAATACCGGGGACGGGGTTCTGAAAATATTAAAACTTCTTCTTTAACAGAAGATAGTCTTCCGCGGGGAAGGAGGAATTCTATTGAGGTTTTGCATTACCGGAAAAGGGATGGCTGTTCTGCTGACGGTTCTTCTTTTTTCTTCCGGCTGTCTGACGGCATGCGGCAGAACAAATACAGAAGATCCGAATCAGGGAACGGCAGCATCATCCAAAACGGAAACGGTGCCGTACAGCACACAGCAGATGCTTCTTGTTTTGCTTTCGCAGAAAAAACACGTTCAGGAAGTATATACGGATAAGATATGGGACACAAAGGTAATGTCTGACGGTACGCCGTACAAAGACATTTTTTTTGATGAAATGAAGACGTTTTTCTGTGATATGGCAACAATGAACCGATTGGCGGAAGAAAAAAATATTCAGCTTTCGGCCGGTGAAAAGAAAAAACTCGATGATGCGGCTTTGCGTTTTACGGATTCTTCCGTCAAGATTACGGAAGCCCTGAAAAACATGACCGCAGAAGAAACCGCGCAGTTATTTGAGCAGTATATCCTTTCCGGAAAGGTAAAGGATGTTCTGATATCCGAGAACCGGGTGGAGGTCAGTGACAGCGAAGCAAAAGTGATCGTATTTGACCAGATTGTGGTGAACAGTCAGGAAACGGCAGACGGGATTTTGTCCAGAATACAGGCAGGTGAGGATTTTTATTCCCTTGCGCAGGAATATTCCGACGCGGGGGACATTGCGGTAACCGCAGGAAGAAGCGACCTGAAAAAAGAGGTGGCGGATGCAGCTTTTTCGCTGGAAAATGATGAAGTCAGCGGCATCATACAGGCGGACGGACGGTATTATATCCTGAAATGCGTAAACAGTTATGACAGGGAAGAAACGGCAATCCGGAAAAAGCTGCTCGAAAAAGAACGCCTGCGTACAACCGTAAGATCGGTGTATGTGAATTTCGCCGCGCAGCATGCGGTAACCATGGACGCTGCCGACTGGAGCAGGGTTCTTGCAAAGTCCTCTGAAGAATACGAGGGAGAAGATTTCTTTTCAGCCGTGAAGGAGGCAGTAAAAAATGAAGGCGTATAAGACACAGGATATGAAAAGATTTACATCGTGTCTCTTTGCCGGAGATAATTTTGATGATTTTCTGACCCAGGAAGCCGAGATCACGACCTGCTGCCGCTTTATGATCGACGGGAAGGTAAGAAGCAGCTGGTATACGGATGCGGAACTGGAGTCAAAAAAAGTTGAGGAATACTGCTCCTGGCGTGATCTGAGGCCGGTCTGCTTTGACCTGATCAAAGGGAAAAAACTTCCGGAAAGTTTCCGGATAGTTCTTCGCTATCCGCCGGATAAGACGGAAAATCTCCTGAAAAGAGAGTCCCTGGATCCGGCCTGTGCAGGCGGACTTTTCTGGAATATCCGGTACGAAGAGGGAAAACTGCTGTGCATCAGCATGGCATCGCCGGCTTTTTTTACCGCAGATAAGACCTTGGAACATGTGTGGGATTCCTTTACGGAACAGTTACTGAGAGAAAACGGCATAGCCGTTTCGGAGGATACGGAATGAAAAAAGAAGATGGGGAAGAAATGCCTGAGGAAGACGGAGAAGAAGGGGCAAGCCTGAATACGCTGGAGCTTTATCTGGAGGAAATGAAAACGCTTCCGATTCTGGAAAAAGAGGAAGAGGAGTACCTGATCCGGAAGGCAGAAGCCGGGGATAGGGCGGCGAAAGAACGCCTTACGGAAGGAAATATAAAATATGCCGCTTCCTTTCTTCGGGAATTCCTCAGCGGGTCATTAAGTGTATCGGATGTCATCAGTGAAGCCAATTTTGCACTGGTAAAATCAATGGACCGTATTTTATCCGACGCGGCAGAGGAAAACCTTACCCCTGAAAAGCTTCACGAAGAAATTGCCCGTGAGGTACGTGCTTCGCTTGCGGAAGCGGAAAAGGAAAAACAGGCACAGGAATGTTCGGACAATGAGATCGCGGAAAAGCTGAACCGGTTAACGGAGGCAACAAGAATCCTGGCGCTGGAACTGGGGAGAGAAGCAACCACGGAAGAACTTGCGCAGAGGATGCAGTCAACGGAAGAGGAGATCCGCGCAATGATCAAAATGGCCGGGCAGGCAATGGAAAGTTAGATCTTAATATGTTAAAATATCCGGGAAAGCTTTTAAAAAAAGCAAAAAAGAGCACGGAGGTGAGGAGCATGAAAGGAAATGTTATTGTAGGACAATCCGGCGGCCCTACGGCTGTCATCAATTCCAGCCTTGCGGGTGTTTTCAAAACATCCATGGACAGAGGATTTAAAAAAGTATACGGTATGCGCAACGGCATCCAGGGATTTCTGGACGGTCAGTATGTGGATCTGTCCGACTTCATCAAAAACGATCTGGACCTGGAACTTTTAAAGAGGACTCCTTCCGCATTTCTTGGGACCTGTCGTTATAAACTGCCGGCCATCCATGAAGATGAGTCCATCTATAAGAAAATATTTGAGCTTCTTACCGAGATGGAAATCGATGTATTCATTTATATCGGCGGAAATGACTCCATGGATACCATCAAAAAACTTTCCGATTATGCCATTCTTACCGGTGCAAAACAGAAATTCATAGGCTGTCCCAAAACCATAGACAATGACCTTGCCCTTACGGACCATACACCGGGATACGGAAGTGCGGCAAAATATATCGGAACTTCCACCAAGGAAGTGATCCGCGACAGTCTCGGTTTTTCCTATAAGAAGAAGAATGTTACCGTAATCGAGATCATGGGAAGAAATGCCGGATGGCTTACCGGTGCGGCCGCCTTATCCAAAGGAGAGGACTGTGACGGGCCGGATTTGATTTATCTTCCGGAGGTGTCTTTTGATCTGGATCGTTTTATCGATAAAGTGGCGGCTACCCTGGAAAAACAGGATGTAGTGGTGGTCGCCGTATCCGAGGGGATCCGGACGAAGGACGGAAAATATGTATGTGAACTTTCCGCAGGGAGCGAAACCAAGGATGTATTCGGCCATATTCAGATGACGGGAACGGCCGCCTATCTGGCAAATCTCATTCATGAGAAATTGGGGTGCAAGAGCAGGGGCGTGGAATTTTCCACCATGCAGAGAAGTGCTTCCCACCTTGCAAGCCGTGTGGATATCGAGGAAGCCTTTATGGTCGGCGGCGCCGCAGTCAAGGCGGCCGATGAAGGAGATACCGGGGTGATGGTCGTGATCGACCGTGTTTCCGATGATCCGTATCAGAGCACCACAGGCGTGTACGATGTTCACAGAATTGCAAACGGAGAAAAGCTGGTTCCGCGGAACTGGATCAACAGCGATGGGGACTATGTTACCGATGAATTCATTGATTACGTAAGGCCGCTTATTCAGGGGGATTATCCGTCCATGATGGTCTACGGAATTCCGAGGCATCTCGTGATGAATCCGAAGAGCTATAAGGACAGTTACGGAAAAGAGGAAAAAAAGGATCAGGAGAAATAAAAGGAACAGAGGAGAAATAAAAGGAACAGAGGAGAAAATTATGAAAAAGGTCGTTAAATTCGGCGGAAGTTCCCTGGCAAGCGCCGGACAGTTTAAAAAGGCGGGCGATATCATCCGCGGTGATAAAAGCAGAAGGTATGTGGTTCCGTCAGCTCCGGGGAAACGGGATTCAAAAGATACAAAGGTCACGGATCTTCTGTATGAGATGTATGATGCCATAACGGCCAAAAAAGCATATGAGAGCATCTTTACCGCGATCAGGGGCCGCTATGAGGAAATAATCGAAGGACTCGGGATCGATCTGGATTTGGGAAAGGAATTTTCTGTTATTGAGGAGAATTTTAAAAATCAGATCGGCCGCGATTATGCCGCTTCGCGCGGAGAGTATTTAAGCGGTCTGGTAATGGCTTCGTATCTGGGATTTGAATTTATTGATGCAGCGGAAGTCATTTTTTTCCGGGAGGACGGAACGCTCAGTATGTCCACTACCAACCGGGTCATGTCCGAGCGCCTGGAAAAGACGGAAAGAGCGGTTATTCCCGGATTTTACGGTGCCGGAAAATCCGGAGAGATCCGTACTTTTTCCAGAGGCGGATCCGATGTTACGGGATCTGTGATTGCAGGGGTTATTCATGCGGATCTTTACGAGAACTGGACGGATGTGTCGGGCTTTCTGGCAGCGGATCCGAAGATTGTGGATCATCCGGCAGTGATCAATACAATAACTTACCGGGAACTCAGAGAGCTTTCTTACATGGGGGCCGGTGTTCTGCATGAGGATGCGATTTTCCCGGTACGTAAGGAAGGAATCCCGATCAATATCCGCAATACCAATCACCCGGAAGACAGAGGAACCATGATCGTGGAGAGCACCTGTAAAAAACCTCCGTACACCATAACCGGGATAGCCGGTAAAAAGGGTTTTTGCTCCATCAATATAGACAAGGCCATGATGAACTCGGAAGTCGGTTTTGGCAGAAGGGTACTGCAGGTGTTTGAAGACTATGAGATCAGTTTTGAGCATATTCCTTCCGGAATTGATACCATGACAGTCATTGTCCAGCAGGCGGAGTTTGAAAATCATGAACAGCAGGTCGTGGCTGGAATTCATCGTGCCGTTTCACCGGATTCCGTGGAGATGGAATCCGACATTGCCCTGATCGCGATCGTGGGACGAGGCATGAAGGAACAGCGGGGAACGGCCAGCAAACTGTTCGGCGCATTGACACAGGCGAAGATCAATATCAAAATGATAGACCAGGGATCCAGTGAGCTGAATATCATTGTCGGCGTAAAAAATGCTGATTTCGAATCAGCGATCCGGGCAATTTATGATGCTTTTATTCTGAAAGAAGAAAACCTTTGAGAACGGTAACAGTGATCGGCGGAGGTGCTTCCGGCATGGCAGCCGCAATTTCGGCTGCGAAGGCCGGTGCCTCCGTCAGTTTATTTGAGAAAAATGAAAGACTCGGAAAAAAGCTTTTCATAACCGGAAAAGGACGCTGCAATCTTACGAATGCTTCCGACATAAAAACATTCATGGAACAGATTGTCACGAATCCGAAATTTCTGTATGGTGCGTTCGGAAAATTCACCAATGGGGACACCATGGATTTTTTTACTTCTGCAGGATGTCCTGTCAAAACAGAACGCGGGAACCGGGTTTTCCCTGTGTCGGATCACAGCGCGGATGTCATAGACGCACTGCAAAATGAATTGAAAAAATATCGGGTAAAGATAAACCTTCGGACGGCTGTAGAAGAACTGCAGATTGAAAACGGGATCTGTACCGGTCTTGTGCTTTCGGACAAAACAAAGATCTGTTCGGATGCCGTTATCGTTTCAACCGGAGGACTCTCTTATCCGTCTACGGGTTCCGACGGAGACGGATACCGATTTGCAAAAAGCTGCGGGCACCGGGTCACAGAGCTTTATCCTTCTCTGGTACCGCTTACGGTCATGGAGCCGGAATGCGGACTGCTTCAGGGACTTTCCCTGAAAAATGTACGTGCGTCGCTTTGGGATAATGACAAAGAGATATTCAGTGAATTCGGAGAAATGCTTTTTACCCATTTTGGGGTCAGCGGACCCCTGATCCTTTCTGCCAGCAGCGCAGCGGCTCCCATTCTGAAAAAACGGCCGTTGAAACTTTTGCTGGATTTAAAACCTGCCTTATCCGAAGAAAAACTGGATGCCCGTATGCTGCGGGATTTCTCGGAAGAAAAAAACAGGGAACTGAAAAATTCCCTTTCCGGTCTTTTTCCGGCGGGACTGATCCCGGAAGTCATCCGTCAGTCGGGGATTGATCCGGACAGGAGAATCAACGCTCTTACCAGAACAGAACGTGCATCGCTTATCAAAGCCACAAAGGAACTTACCTTCACGGTTCTTTCGGTTAGGGGCTACAGCGAGGCGGTTATTACCAAGGGCGGTGTTGACGTCCGGGAAATCAATCCTTCCAGTATGGAATCCAAACGGATACAGAACCTTTATTTTGCCGGTGAAGTACTGGATGTGGATGCCCTGACAGGGGGCTATAATCTTCAGATCGCCTGGTCTACGGGTTGGACGGCGGGACTTTCAGCAGCGAAAAAAACTTTTCCGAAAGACAAAGATCAGCAGTCCTGAGCCGGAATCAGGAGGAGAAAGAGGAAACATAATGGGAAACAAACATGCGGTTGCAATAGACGGGCCTTCGGGGGCGGGGAAATCCACAATTGCCAGAGCGGTCAGCAGAAAATTGGGATATACTTATGTGGATACCGGTGCCATGTTCCGTGCAATGGGACTGTATTTTCTCCGTAAAAATATTGCGCCGGACGATGAGACATCGATTTCAAAGGCGGTGCAGGATGTAAATATTGCCATTCGTTACGAGAACGGTATTCAGCAGGTATTCCTGAACGGTGAAAATGTTTCGGATCTTATTCGCACGGAAGAGGTCGGCAGCATGGCAAGCGCTTCCAGTATATTTGCCGGAGTACGGAAAAAACTGCTGGAACTTCAGCAAAAAATTGCGGCGGAAAATTCTGTTGTCATGGACGGGCGCGATATCGGTACGGTCGTTCTTCCGGATGCGGATACCAAGATTTTTTTAACGGCAAGTCCCGCGGTAAGAGCGTATCGGAGATGGGCGGAACTTACGGAAAAAGGAATTTCATGCAGCAGGGAAGAAATCGAGAAGGAAATGAAAGAACGTGATCTCAGAGATTCCAGCCGGCAGAATGCACCTCTTAAGCAGGCGGACGATGCGGTCCTTGTGGATTCTTCCAACATGAACCTGGAGGAAGTGACACAGAGGATCCTGCGGATTGTTCAGGAGGGATCCCGCAGGGAGACCGGAGACCCCATTCAAAGGGGCCGGGAGGGATCCCGCAGGGAGACCGGAGACCCCATTCAAAGGGGCCGGGAGGGATCCCGCAGGGAGACCGGGGGTCCCATTCAAAGGGATCAGGAGGGATCCCGCAAAGAAAATGCGTGAAGTGATTGTCGCAAAATCCGCAGGGTTTTGTTTCGGCGTCAGGGAAGCCCTGGAGACGGTATATAAAGAGATCGAAAAGAAAAACGGGCCGGTTTTTACCTATGGCCCTATTATTCATAATGAGATTGTCCTGGATGATCTGGCAAAAAAAGGTGTCCGGATCCTGAATTCCGAGGAGGATCTGGAGAAGGTAACAGACGGGACGGTCATCATCCGGTCACACGGCGTCGGGGAAAAGATATATGATATATGCTGCAGAAAGAGACTTAAAGTCGTGGATGCTACCTGTCCGTTTGTGGCCAGGATCCATCGGATCGTGCGGGAAAAAAGCCGTGACGGTTACCGGGTCATCATCATCGGAGACCCGCATCATCCCGAAGTGGAAGGAATCTGCGGCTGGGGAGACGAAAAAACCACGGCCGTGGAATCTGTCGAGGATTTTATTTCCTGCGGGCCGGCGAAAAATGAGAAGATCTGTATTGCGGCGCAGACAACCTATAATCTGACAAAGTTTACGGAAATTGTTGATAAAATTCGGAAATTGGGTTATGATATTGTCTGTTGTAATACGATTTGTAACGCTACGCAGGAAAGGCAGAAAGAAGCCGGGAGTATTGCTTCCCGTGTCGATTGCATGATTGTGATCGGCAGCAGGACCAGTTCCAATACGGGAAAGCTGGTTGAGATTTGTAAAGAGGGATGCGGGAATACGATTTTTATTCAGACCCTCAATGATCTCGACCCTGAAGCTTTGAAGGCGGCAGGCAGCATCGGCATTACAGCAGGGGCATCCACCCCGAAACAACTCATTGAGGAGGTTCAAGTAAATGTCGGACGCGAGTTTTGAAGAGATGCTGAATGCATCATTTAAGACAATCCATACGGGTGAGGTCGTCACCGGAAAGGTACTTGATGTGAAGGAAGACGAAATTATCCTGAATATTGGATATAAGTCTGACGGCATCATACTCAGAAATGAGTACTCCAATGACAACAATCTGGATTTGAGAACGGTCGTTCAGACCGGTCAGGAAATGGAAGCAAAAGTTTTAAAGGTGAATGACGGAGAAGGACAGGTATCACTTACCTATAAGAGACTGGCTGCCGACAGAGGAAGCAAACGTCTTGAAGAGGCCTTTAATAATCATGAAGTCCTGACCGCAAAAGTTGTTCAGGTACTGGACGGCGGATTAAGTGTTGTAGTTGATGATTCGAGAGTGTTCATTCCTGCAAGTCTTGTTTCGGATTCCTATGAAAAAGATCTGACCAGATATGCGGGGCAGGACATTGAGTTTGTTATTACGGAATTCAATCCGAGAAGAAGAAGAGTGATCGGAGACCGCAGGCAGCTTATGATGGCAAAAAAGGCGGAACTTCAGAAGGAGCTTTTTGCCCGCATCAAAGCCGGAGATACGGTTGAAGGAGTAGTGAAAAACGTAACAGATTTCGGTGCATTCATTGACCTCGGCGGAGCAGACGGACTTCTTCATATTTCGGAAATGAGCTGGGGAAGAGTTGAAAATCCGAAAAAGGTATTTAAGCCCGGGGATAAGGTAAAGGTCTTGATCAAGGACATCACCGGAACCAAGATTGCATTGAGCCTGAAGTTCCCGGATCAGAATCCGTGGGAAAATGCAACTGCAAAATATGCACCGGGTACGATAATCAAAGGAACGGTTGCGCGTATGACGGATTTCGGAGCATTTGTTGAGCTGGAGCCCGGCGTGGATGCACTGCTTCACGTTTCCCAGATTTCCAGAAAGCATGTGGACAAACCCTCCGATATTTTAAAGGCAGGGCAGGAGATTGAAGCGGAGATCGTAGATTTTAACGAGGCGGAGCATAAGATTTCCCTGAGCATGAAAGCGCTGGAAGCGCAGGAAGAAACAACGGAAGAACCCAAGACGGAAGAAGAACCGAAAGCGGAAGAACCGAAGGCAGCAGAATAATTCCGTTCATAAAATTGTAAGACAATGTAAGACCCGTGCGGCTTGTAAATACCGGCGGGTCTTTTTATAATAATACTGTTTTTCAAGGAGGAATAGAATGAGGTATTTTTTTAAAAATATGTTATTGACGGTTCTGGTTTTTTCCGCTTTTTTCTGTCTGAATGCCTATGCGGATACGGTCACCACGGACAGTACCGCGGCGGCAGAAACTACTGCCGCAGCAGCCGCAGTGCCTGCGGAAACGGTACAGATCTCCGCAGCCATATCCGGAAAGACGCAGGTCGAGATCACCGGTACTTTGAGCGGAACGCCTTCCGGCGATGACGGAAAGCTTTATCTTTTTGAACTTCAGCCGTATCAGGATTCCATTGAAGGACGGACGGATCCGATCGGCTCCGTGAGTGAGAACGGGTCTATCTCTTTTTCCGTACCGCTGAATGAGGGAACATCAAACACCAGGCTGTATTCCAAATTTGTGGCAGCCGTGTGGTTCCAGGGAAAATATGTGTCCGTCAGCAATCAGGCATACATCAGCAATCCGGAAGCGGTTGCCAAAAGTACGCTTGCCTATCAGGCTCCGCTGACAAAAAAAGGTCTGCTGATCCAGCTTAACATGCTGGATGATGCATTTGAGCTGGGTGTGAAACATGTGAATGTGAATTTCAATCTGGCCATGATATCACAGGGAACGGGTATTGATTACACCTATGAGGGAAAGACCTTTCATTTTGATGCGGCTCAGATGGCGGAATATGACAAAACCATCAGTGCACTTTCCAACAAGGGGATGCTCATTACTGCCATAATCCTGAACGGATGGAATTCGGCAACACCGGAACTGATCTATCCGGGCGTAAAACAGCATGCGGCATCCTACTACTATGGTTTTAATACCTCCACCAAGGAGGGGTTTGAAACCACGAGGGCCCTGGTATCCTTCCTGGCAGACCGTTATTCCGGAGAAAATACAAATTACGGACGTGTCAGCAACTGGGTCGTGGGGAACGAGATCAACAACAATGAAGTATGGAATTACATGGGGGAAATGACGCCGGAACAGTATATCCACGAGTATGCAAGATCCTTCCGCGTTTTTTACAGTGCGATCAAGAGCGTCTCCGCAAACGACAGACTTTTCTTCTCTCTTGACAACAACTGGAATGATCCGGATGCAGACAATAAACTTCTTTATTCCGGCAAGAATATGCTGGATCTTTTCAATGCCGATATCCGCGAAGGCGGAAATATAAACTGGGGTTTGGCTTATCATCCGTATCCTGTCCCGATGACAGAACCGGAATTCTGGGATGACGGTGCCACCGGAAAAATCACACAGCTGGAAAATACACAGGTGATCAATTTTGCCAATCTTCATGTGCTGACGGATTATCTGTGCGGAGATATTCTGAAGGATCCGAGCGGGAATGTGCGTCATGTCATTCTTTCGGAGGAAGGCTTTACCGCGATCAGCGCCACCAGAGGAAATGTGGAACAGATCCAGGCGGCCGCCTATGCCTATGCCTACTATATTGCAGATTCCAATCCGTACGTGGATGCCTTTATCCTGAGCCGTCAGGTGGATGCACCTTCCGAGGTCAGAACTTCCTGTGCGTTCGGACTCTGGAGCTGCCGCTCCGATGTGGGAGATGATATTCAGGCTGCGGGGCGCAGAAAACTCTGGGTGGTCTTTAAGGCAATCGATAATAAGAAAAATACGCTGGAAGCGAGCGAATTTGCAAAATCGATCATAGGCATCAGTAAATGGTCCGATGTGATTCCGAATTTCCGCTGGGCCAGTCTGGAAAAATAAAAGGGGTACTATTCCTGCATAAAGCGGTATAATGACTTGGTACAAGTCAGGAGACCGCTTTATGTTTCGTTTGAGAAGATATCTGAAAAAATATGTTCGGGAAGCAATCCTGGCACCGCTGTTCAAACTGCTGGAGGCAGCATTTGAACTTCTGGTGCCTCTTGTGATATCCGGTATTATCGATACCGGTATAACGAACGGAGACCGGCTCTATATCCGGGACAGGGGACTTATCCTTCTGCTGTTTGCAGTGGTAGGACTTCTTTCCGCAGTTACGGCACAGTATTTTTCGGCAAAATGCGCCGTAGGATTCGGGACCTCTCTCCGGAATGATCTGTTTCATCATATTCTGAGTCTTTCCCGTGCGGAAACGGAGCCGATCGGACAGGCAACTCTGATCACCCGGATGACGAATGATTCCAATCAGATCCAGAACGGCGTAAACATGTTTTTCCGGCTGGTGCTGCGCTCTCCGTTTATTGTTTTCGGCGCCATGTTTATGGCATATATGATCAGCGGGAGGGAGGGGCTTCTGTTTACCGCGGTCATAGTCATCCTGTTTTTTATTGTTTTCCTGGTCACGCGGATCAGCGTGAAAGGATATCATTCCGTCCAGAAAAAGCTGGACTGCATTACTTCCAAGACCTCGGAAAATTTGTCCGGTGTACGTGTGATCCGTGCTTTTAACAGAGAGGAATCGGAAAAGGCATCCTATTCGGAAACAGCGGGAAATCTTTCCGGGGAACAGATACGGGTCGGAAAGATTTCTGCCCTGATGAATCCGCTTACCTACGTAACGGTCAATCTCGGAATTGTGGCCATCCTTCAGACCGGAGCGATACATGTCAATACGGGGGAGCTTTCCCGGGGGCAGGTTGTTGCACTGGTAAACTATATGTCGCAGATTCTGGTGGAGCTCATAAAACTTGCCAATCTGATCATTCTTCTTTCCAAGTCGCAGGCTTCCGCGAACAGGATCAACGAAATATTTTCTCTGAAGAATTCGCAGAGAGAGGGGAATCTTTCTGCGGATTTTTCAGACGCCTCCGTGGAATTTAAAAACGTCGGCTTTACCTATCCGGGTGCGGGAGAAGAGGCGGTCAGCGATATTTCCTTTATTGCCGAAAAAGGAGAGATGATCGGTGTGATCGGCGGAACAGGATCCGGAAAAACAACGATCATGAATCTGATCCCGCGTTTTTTTGATGCAGGGAGAGGAGAAATCCTGATCAACGGGGAAGACATCCGGGATTACCGGATCCACTCCCTGCGTGATAAGATCGGAATCGTGGAACAGAAGGCACTTCTCTTCAGCGGAAGCATTGCGGAAAATCTTTGCTGGGGAAAGGAAGATGCCGCGGCGTGTGAACTGACGGAGGCCCTTCAGAGCGCGCAGGCGGGAAATATTATTTCCTTAAAGGAAAAAGGACTGGATGCAGAAGTGAACCAGGGAGGAAACAATTTTTCAGGCGGGCAGAAACAGCGGCTTTCGCTGGCGCGGACATTTGTAAAAAAACCTCCTGTTCTGATCCTGGATGATTCTTCTTCTGCGCTGGACTTTGCTACGGATGCAGGGCTCCGGAAAGCGATCAAAAAAGAATTTTCCAAAGCTACGGTATTTATGGTTTCCCAGAGAGTGACGAGCATACGGGGAGCGGACAGGATCCTGGTGATGGATGACGGAAAGCTGGTCGGGAACGGAACCCATAAGGAACTCCTCAAAAGCTGCGGGATATACCGGGAGATCTGTCTGTCGCAGCTCTCCGAAGAGGAGGTGGAGAGGACATGAAGAAAACAGCGTCTTCCGCCCGTATTTCCGGAAAGAAAAAAGATACCATGAAACGGATTTTCAGTCTGATGAATCCCTACAGGGGACGGCTTTTTTTCAGCCTGATCCTTTCGGTTGTGATCGTGGTGACAACTCTCCTGATCCCGGTCTGCATCGGCAGGGCTGTGGATCTTATTCTCGGAAAAGGGAATGTCAATTTCGGCGCATTGTGTCCTATCCTGATCCGGATGCTGGTCCTTTTATGCATAACGGCTCTTTCACAATGGGTCATGACGGCGGTAACGAACAGCGTTGCATACCGAATGGTGCAGGATTTAAGAACCGAAGCTTTTGCCCGGGTACAGCATCTTCCGTTAAGCAACCTGGATTCTCACAGTCATGGAGATATTTTAAGCCGCATCATTACGGATGCGGATCAGTTTTCGGAAGGTCTGCTAATGGCTTTTGCACAGTTTTTTACCGGGGTGCTGACCATTGTTCTGACACTGGTATTCATGTTCCGGCTGAATCCTTTTATTACGCTGATCGTGCTTATGGTCACGCCTGCTTCCGTTTTTACCGCCTATTTCATTGCCCGGAAAAGTTTTCATTATTTTAAGGAACAGTCCGGAAAACGCGGGATCATGACATCCGTGGTGGAAGAAATGATAGGAGGAATTTCCACGGTGCAGGCATTCAACCACGAAGAATATGCTTCCGGAGAATTCAATCGTTCCGATAATGATCTGCAGGAAACGAGCGTCAAGGCAGTATTTTTTTCCTCCATTACAAATCCGTGCACACGGTTCATCAATGCCCTTGTTTACGGCAGTGTGGGAGTGTTCGGAGCTTTGAGCGCGGTTTCCGGAAATATATCGGTCGGAGAACTGACTGCTTTCCTGAGTTATGCAAATCAGTATGCCAAACCTTTCAATGAGATTTCCGGAGTTGTCACGGAACTTCAGAATTCTGTTGCCTGTGCGGCCCGTCTTTTTGAACTGATCGATGAAAAAGAAGAAATTCAGGACAGCGAAAATGCGCTTGTGCTGAAAAATGTAAAGGGAAATGTGGAAATTTCCGATGTGGCATTTTCCTATGTCCCGGAGAAGCCTCTGATCGATCATATGAATTTATCGGTGAAGCCGGGGATGCGGATTGCATTGGTGGGACCGACGGGATGCGGGAAAACGACGCTGATCAATCTGCTGATGCGTTTTTATGATGTGCAGCAGGGCAGTATCCGTGTAGACGGAAACGATATCAGACAGGTGACAAGGCAGAGTCTTCGGTCTTCCTACGGAATGGTTTTACAGGATACCTGGCTGAAAAACGGAACCATTTGGGAAAACCTTTCCATGGGGAAACCGGAGGCAGCAAAAGAGGAGATCATCCATGCTGCATCAGAAGCCCATGCAGACGGTTTTATCCGCAGAATGCCGGAAGGCTATGATTCCCGGATTACCGGAGACGGGGAGAATCTTTCTGCCGGGCAAAAGCAGCTTCTTTGCATTGCCAGGGTCATGCTGTCCCTTCCTCCCATGCTTATTCTGGATGAAGCAACCTCTTCCATTGATACCAGAACAGAACTGCGCATTCAGGATGCGTTTGCAAAAATGATGACGGGAAGGACCAGCTTTGTGGTTGCTCACAGACTGTCCACCATAAAAAATTCGGATCTGATCCTTGTGATGAAAGACGGACACATCATTGAACAGGGAAAACATGAGGAATTGCTTGCAAAGAACGGATTTTACGCCGAGCTGTATAATGCGCAGTTCACAACGGTCGGTTGACTTTTCGGAGACAAACAGGTAGAATGAGGCATAAATGCAGGGATGGTGTTCAGTAGCACCGGGTGTACGAAAAGAGAGAAGGAAGAAGCTGAGAATCCTTCCGTGAAGACCCGAATGTGAAATTTCGCACCGGAGCAGCGGGGCCGAAGGAAAAGTAAGTTCCGACGTTTGATGCGCGTTAGGTATTTTGAGAGCTCCGCATATGCGGAGAAGCCGGGTGGTACCGCGATATTTTTATCGTCCCTTCGTGAAGAACGAGGGGTTTTTTTTGTTTCATGCATCACCGGGGAAAAGTTTTGGCCGTCGTTTTCCGACCGGGTGATAACAAAAAGTCAGGCAGGAGGAATAAAGATGATCAAAGAAGATCTTGAGAAAATCAGAGAGGAAGCGCTTGGAAAAATCGATGCATCGGATGCCCTTGACAGGCTGAATGATATCCGTGTTGCCTATCTGGGGAAAAAAGGTGAAATCACGGCTGTCATGAAGGGAATGAAGGACGTTGCGGAAGAAGACCGCCCCAAGGTGGGACAGCTGGTAAACGACACCAGAACGGAAATTGAAAAAAGACTGGAGGAGGCAAGAGAAAAGCTGGAAAGCATTCTCCGGGAAGAGAAGATGAAAAAGGAAAAAATCGATGTCACCCTTCCCGCAAAAAGAGTTTCGGCCGGTCATCCGCACCCGAATACGGTTGCCCTGGATGAAGTGGAAAGAGTCTTCATCGGCATGGGGTATGAGGTCGTGGAAGGTCCCGAGATCGAATGGGACGAATATAACTTTACAAAGCTCAACATCCCGCCGAATCATCCGGCCAAGGATGAGCAGGATACCTTTTATATCAATAAAGATATTGTGTTAAGAACGCAGACTTCTCCCGTACAGGCACATGTCATGGAAAAGGGGAAGCTTCCTATCCGGATGATTTCGCCCGGCAGAGTTTTCCGTTCGGATGAGGTGGATGCAACACATTCTCCGAGTTTTCATCAGGTGGAAGGTCTGGTCGTGGATAAGAATATCACATTCGCGGATCTGAAGGGAACACTGGCGGAGTTTGCAAAGAGACTCTTCGGCGAGAATACCAAAGTGAAATTCCGGCCGCATCACTTTCCGTTTACGGAGCCGTCTGCGGAAATGGATGTCAGCTGTTTCAAGTGCGGCGGAAAAGGCTGCCGTTTCTGTAAGGGCAGCGGATGGATTGAAATCCTGGGCTGCGGCATGGTGCATCCACACGTGTTCGAAATGTGCGGGATCGACAAGGAAAAATATCAGGGCTTTGCCTTCGGCGTCGGGCTGGAACGTATTGCACTTTTGAAATACGAGATCGATGACATGCGGCTTCTTTACGATAACGATATCAGATTTCTGAAACAGTTTTAAAAAAGGAGACAATCATGAACACAAGTATGTCATGGACAAAGGCATATGTGCCGGATCTTGACTGCACGGCACAGGAATATACGGATGCAATGACTCTGACCGGAACCAAGGTGGAAGGGTACAGAGAACTCGACAGGAATCTGAAGGGAATTGTAGTCGGGGAAGTGCTTTCCATTGAAAAACACCCGGATGCGGATAAGCTGATCATCTGCAGAGTCAATATCGGGGACAGGGAAGTCCAGATCGTAACAGGCGCACATAATTTTCAGACAGGAGACAAGGTACCGGTGGTTCTTGCCGGCGGAAAAGTGGCGGGCGGACATGACGGATCTCCGCTTCCTGAGGACGGGATCCGGATCGAAAAGGGGAAACTGCGCGGCGTGGAATCTGACGGCATGATGTGTTCCATTGAGGAGCTCGGTTCCAGCAGGTATTTTTATCCCGAGGCACCGGAAAACGGAATTTATGTTTTCCCGAAGGATGTAAAGATCGGGGAGGATGCCGCTGCCGTTCTGGGGCTGCATGATACCGTTTTTGAATATGAGATCACCTCCAACCGTGTAGACTGTTATTCCGGGATAGGAGTGGCAAGGGAAGCAGCGGCAACATTCCATAAGGAATTTCATTTGCCGGAAGTCAGAGAAACGGGAAACGGGGAAGATATTCATGACTTTCTTTCCGTGGAGGTAAAAGATCATGAGCTCTGTTCCCGCTATTGTGCGCGCATGGTAAAGGATATCCGACTGGCTCCTTCTCCGGAATGGATGCAGAGAAGACTTTCTTCCTGCGGCATACGTCCCATCAACAACATCGTGGATATCACGAACTATGTCATGGAAGAATACGGGCAGCCCATGCACGCTTTTGATTACGACAGGATTGCGGGACAAAAGATCATTGTCCGCCGTGCAAAAGACGGCGATACCTTCCGTACGCTGGACGGGCAGGAGAGAAATCTGGATCATGATATTCTGATGATCTGTGACGGAGAAAAGGAAATCGGCATTGCCGGCATCATGGGCGGGGAGAACAGCAAAATCACGGATGATGCAAAAACCATGATTTTTGAATCCGCCTGCTTTAACGGAACCAATATCCGGTTGTCCGCGAAACGTCTGGGCCTTCGGACGGATGCATCCGGAAAGTTTGAAAAGGGACTGGATCCGAATAACTCCCTGGATGCCATAAACCGTGCCTGCAGTCTGATCACGGAACTCGGAGCGGGAACAGTGGTGGGAAATACAATTGATATCTATCCGGAGAAAGTAACGGAATCCAGAGTGCCCTTTGATCCGGATGCCATAAACCGGCTGCTCGGAACAGATATTGCAAAAGAAGAAATGCTGAAATACTTTAATAAGATCGAGCTGAAGTACGATGCAGGAACCAATGAGATCGCTGCCCCGACTTTTCGCCAGGATATCCACTGCGAAGCAGATTTGGCTGAGGAAGTGGCGCGCTTTTACGGATATGACAAAATTCCGACTACGCTGCCGAACGGAGAAGCAACCATGGGCGGAATTTCCCGTAAGCTGGAAGTGGAACAGATTGCAAAGGATACGGCAAAATTTTCGGGTTTTTCCGAAAGCATGAGCTATTCCTTTGAGAGTCCGAAGGTATTTGATAAACTGGAGCTTCCTGCGGATGCAAAAGAGCGGAGAGCAATCAAGATCATGAATCCGCTGGGAGAGGATTTTTCCATCATGCGTACGCTTCCCCTGAACGGTCTTCTTCAGTCTTTGTCCAATAACTATAACCGCCGCAACAAAAATGTGAAACTGTTTGAAATGGCCAACATCTATCTCCCGAAAGCACTTCCGCTTACGGAACTTCCGGATGAAAGAATGCAGTTCACCCTGGGATTTTACGGGGAAGGCGACTTCTACGGGATGAAGGGTGTCATTGAGGAATTTTTTGAAGAGATCGGACTGAACGGATCCGTCTGTTACGACCCGGACTGTGACCGGCCTTATCTCCATCCCGGACGCAAAGCGGATGTCCTGTATGACGGAAATCCCGTCGGGTATCTCGGGGAAGTCCATCCGGATGTGGCGGAGAATTATGCAATGGAAGATGCCGTTTATATTGCGGTAATCGATATGCCGTCTATCTACCCGCTTGCAAATTTCGAACGAAAATACACGGGTATTGCAAAATTCCCGGCTGTCACAAGAGACATGAGTCTTGTGGTTCCGACGGATATCCTGGCCGGACAAATTGAGGGGATCATTAAGAAGGACAGCAGAAAAATCATGGAAAGCTGTGAGCTGTTTGACATTTACGAAGGGGATCAGATCCGGAAAGGTTTTAAATCACTGGCCTATACCATTACGTTCCGGAGCAGGGAAAGAACCCTGGAAGACAGGGAAGTGCAGGACATCATGGATAAAATCGTATCCGATCTTAAGGAGAAGGGTGTGGAACTTCGGTCTTGATTACCGCATCAAAGTATGGTAAAATACATTCCGCATGACTTTTAACGTACCTTTGGAGGTTTAAGCATCATGGCAAATATATTTACTTTGAACAATATTTTATCCGGCATATTTGTTGTAGTCTGCGTTGCGCTGACGATCATTATCCTGATGCAGGAAGGGAAATCCCAGGGGCTGGGTTCCATCAGCGGAATGGCGGATTCCTACTGGGGCAAGAACAGAGGCCGTTCGGTGGAAGGAAGACTGGAAAAGTTTACCACATTTATTGCGATAGCGTTTCTGGTCCTCGCATTCGTACTGAACCTGGTGAAATAACATCGGATAAAGGCAAGGCACTTGTTCAAGACAGACAAGTGCCTTTTTTAATCTTTCCATAAGTCGGAGCAGTTCACTCTTACAAAGATTTCATAACGGGAATGACAGGGGCTTATTTTATGACAGACGAGGAACTGAAAAGAAAAAAAGAGACGGTACTTTCTCTTATGAATGATCCCATGTACAGTCCCATGAAGATCAAGGATATTGCTGTTTTTCTGGATATTCCGAAAGTACAGCGCGAAGAACTTCAGGAAGTACTGGATTCTTTGCTCGATGAGGGGAAAATCCGCATCTCTGCAAAAGGGAAGTACGGAAAACCGGAGGTAAGGACGCTGGTCGGTATTTTCTGCGCGAATATCCGCGGATTCGGATTTGTGACCGTAGAGGACAGGGAAGAAGATGTTTTTATTCCGGCCGCGAAGACCGGCGGTGCCATGCAGGGGGACAAGGTTCGCATTTCCATAAGCGGCGAAAGCAGGGGCATGCGTGCGGAAGGCCGTGTGCTGGAGATCCTTACACATGCCAATGAGCGGGTCGTCGGTTTTTACCGGAAGATCAGAGACCACGGGCTGGTCCTTCCGGATAATCAGAAACTGACCCGGGATATTTTTATCCCTTCGGAAAAAAGCATGGGGGCCGTCACCGGACATAAGGTGGTGGTCCGCATCACCGACTTTAACAATAAGGGAGGGAAAGAACCGGCAGGAGAAGTGACCGAGATCATCGGGCATATCAGTGATCCGGGAACGGATATCCTTTCGATTGTGAAGGCTTACGAGCTGCCGGAAAATTTCCCGGATGAAGTGTTAGCCCAGGCACAAAAGATCCCCTCCGAAGTACCGAAGGGGAAAAAGACCGGACGAAGGGATCTCAGAAAAGTTCTGATGGTCACGATAGACGGAGAGGATGCCAAAGATCTGGATGATGCGGTCTCCCTGACACGGGATGAGAACGGGACATGGCACCTCGGTGTCCATATTGCGGACGTATCCGAATATGTAACGGAGAATTCCCCGCTGGATAAGGAAGCCCTGAACCGTTCCACGAGTATTTATCTGGTAGACCGGGTGATTCCGATGCTGCCGCATAAACTCAGCAACGGGATCTGTTCCCTGAACGAAAAAGAAGACCGGCAGGCGCTGTCCTGTCTTATGGATATCGACAGCAGGGGAAATGTGATCGGTCATGAGATCTGTGAAACGCTGATCAACGTAAACCGGCGAATGACTTACACAAAGGTGAATGAAATCATCACTGCCGAAAATACGGAAAAAGCAAAAGCGGAGGAGGATGACTATGCAGAACTGATCCCCATGCTTCGGGATATGAAAACCCTTTCGGAACTGATCCGGAGGAAAAGAAGCGACCGGGGATGCATCGACTTTGATTTTCCCGAAAGCAAGATCATTCTGGATGACCGGGGAAAACCCACGGACATTCACGCTTATGAAAGGAATACCGCGACAAAACTGATCGAGGATTTCATGCTGACCGCAAATGAAACGGTGGCGCAGGATTATTACTGGCAGCAGATTCCCTTTCTCTACCGTGTCCATGACAATCCGGATCCGGAAAAGATGCAGGCGCTTTCCGTGTTTATTCAAAACTTCGGGTTTAATATCCGTACCAAAAACGGAGAGGTCCATCCCAAGGAGATTCAGAAACTGCTGAAGGAAATAGAAGGAACGGATGCGGAAAAGATGATCAGCAGGATTGCCTTAAGATCCATGAAACAGGCAAGATATTCGACGGAATGCAGCGCTCATTTTGCTCTTGCGGCAAAGTACTATTGTCATTTTACTTCTCCCATCCGGCGTTATCCGGATTTGCAGATCCACCGCATCATCAAGGAAAATCTGCACGGAAAACTGAATGCGGAACGAACGGAACACTATAAGAGTATTCTGGACAATGTTGCGGACCGCACCTCTGCGCTGGAGAGGCGTTCGGATGAAGTCGAGCGTGAAACCGATAAATACAAGAAGTGCGAATATATGGAAGGCTGCATCGGCAAAATATATGAAGGGGTGATCAGCAGCATCACTTCTTTCGGGATGTATGTAGAACTGCCGAATACGGTGGAAGGCATGATCCGTTTATCGGATCTGAAGGATGACTACTACGAATACAGCGAAAAGACCTATGAGCTGATTGGAACCATGAAGAACAGGCATTACAGACTCGGCGAAAAAATCCGGGTGGAGGTTGTTTCTTCCGACAGACTCTCACGCACCATTGACTTTTTACCGGTGATGCAGGAAAACGGGAATGACGGACAGGCCGGACAGGAAACAAAGAAAAAGCGGAAAGAACCGGGCAGAGAAGACAGAAAGAAACCCGGAAAAGAAGACAGAAAGAGACCGGAAAAAGAAGATGTGAAAAAAACCGGGAAAGAATACAGAAAAAGACCCGTAAAAGAGAACGGGAAGAGGACGGAGAAGGAAGACAGAAAGAGACCGGAGAAGGAAGGCAGAAAGAGGCCGGAGAAGGAAGACAGAAAGAGACCGGAGAAGGAAGGCAGAAAGAGACCGGAGAAGGAAGGCAGAAAGAGGCCGGAGAAGGAAGGCAGAAAGAGGCCGGAGAAGGAAGGCAGAAAGAGGCCGGAGAAGGAAGATAGAAAGAGACTGCAGGAAGCAGGAGCGGAAGACGGGAAGGAGCAGGCGGAAAAGGAAGTAAAACAATGGCACAGGAAAAAGAAAAAATCAAACTGATCGCAAACAACAAGAAAGCATACTTTGAATATTTTATCCTCGAAAATTATGAAACGGGAATAGAACTTTTTGGAACGGAAGTGAAGTCCCTGCGGCTTGGTCAGTGCTCCATAAAGGAAGCATGGGTCGAGATCAAAAACGGAGAGACTTTTATTAACGGGATGCATATCAATCCGTATGAGAAAGGGAATATTTTTAACAAGGATCCCCTTCGCGTGCGCAGACTCCTCATGCATAAAAATGAAATTCTGAAACTGCAGGGAAAACTGAAGGAACAGGGACTTACGCTGGTGCCGCTTCGTGTCTATTTTAAGGAAAGCCGCGTAAAGGTGGAAATCGGGCTGGCAAAAGGAAAAAAGAATTATGACAAGCGGGAGTCCACTGCAAAAAAAGATGCAAAACGGGATATAGAAAGAAACTTTAAGGGGGAACAGAGATATTGAACCGTCCGGAGACAGGAGAATAAACCGCGGGTTCACTTGTCCGGATATCTGAAGTATGGTATTATGTCCATGGTATTTGATTCGGAATATCGTTTACTTTATGGGCCTGTCCCGGTTTCGACAGGGATCATGCAGCCGGTGAAGCTATCCGCATGCAATGCGTTAAATGGCAAACTTAAATACAAACGCTAACAATAACGAACAATTAGCATTTGCAGCCTAAGGCTGCACGTCTGACCCTGCGCACTCACACATAGGGACCCAGGCGCCGACTTTGTGAGAAACGACGCACGCAAAGCTTTGAGCGTGCGGACGTATGATGAAGCTACCGAAATCCGGAGAATGCCGACTTTCGCCGGATGGAGGGAATTTTAAATACTCGGCTACGATAGTAGAAGAACGGGGAATTGGTTTTTGGACACGGGTTCGACTCCCGTCAGGTCCACGCATTTTTGAATTTCGGAATTCAGGAATTTTTCTATGCCAAGAGCTTTAAAACCCTGGATGCATATGTACGCCTGATACAATGCATCCTTGAAATTGTTATCTTCGTTTTATCAAAACAAGTGATTCTGCCAACGGCCAACGGGTAATCCTCAAACCTCACATAAACCGGTACAATTCACAGGGAAGACTTTCCGCATCGTCTAATTCCGGTGAGTCCTTTGATGGAAGAAACGAAAAAATTCTAAAATAATCGGGTTGAAAACGGATTTGTTCCCTAACGGATGACCTGATACAGATAATAGGTGAAATGTTTCTGCTCGTAGGTATCTTCTGCGGTTGAAACCAGCTGATAATTGTCCGATTTTAATTTCCGGCTTCTTGTCACGACAAAGTCCACATCCTTATTTTCCAGATAAGAATCCATTTCCTGCGTCATACCGGCAATGCTGCTGTTTAATTTGCAGAAATAACGTGTATTCGGGACAATGCCTGCTGCCGTATAAAAACCGTAATCCAGAAAACCGTAATTCAGCAGAGTGGCATGGGGGATGGTGTTGATGATTCCCGCAAATTGTATTTGCGGGAGTTCTTCTTTTCTGACATTCCGGAAGCTGCGGTTGGGAGAACAGAGATCGGCCAGAACAAGGCTGAAACACAGGGATATCGAGAAAGCGGCAAAGAGTTTTCCCGCACGGATGTTCCCGTCGGATTTAAAAATGAGAAGAAGCATTTCACCCATTGCGGAAATGCCGAAGACCAGAAACCATTCCACGATCAGATAATAATAGAAATATTTTTTCCCAAGTGCAAAGGCGGGAATGGCGGTAAAAATAAACATCAGGAGAACAGATAAAGATCTCCTCCATTTATGCAGAGAGGCATACCAGAAAATACCGATCAATAAAAGGCAGATCAGGAATTTATTTTTGAGGATTCCGGTATATGCGGAAAACATCCATGTCGGAAGTACGGATGAGCCGGCAGAAGCAATTTTTCCGGAATAGAGAAAAATATTATCATAGATGTAGATCTCATACATGTCCTTTAATGCATGGTTTGAAAGAAAATAGAGAAGAACGGGAACGGTAACCGTCATGAGGCCGGCAAAACCCGAAAGGACCGCCGTCAGGATCGGTCTTATTTTTTTTCTCCTGATCTGAAGGAAGAGAGGAACCAAAGCCAATCCGGGAAAAAATGTGCAGACGGAATATTTCATCCAGAACACCAAAGAAGCCAGGATCCCGATCAGAAACCAGTTTTTATTCCCCAGGGGAACATCCGCATCGGTTGCCCTGAGACTGATATAAGCACAGCAGAGCAGCATGGGCATGCAGAATTCTTCCGCACTTCCTCCGTGACTGAAAACAGAGGAGGCATAGATCAAGGCGGCACAGGCAGGGGCCAGAACAAGAGAGAGATTTCCGCAGGTGAGCCCTATGATCTTATGCAGATAATACAGACTGAAGGCTCCTGCAATCACCTCCATGATAAAAACACCGAGAAAGGTTCTGACGGAAAATAAAGAGGCAAGCGAATGGATGAGATAAAGGATCAGTCCTTTCTGTTCCACAATATCTCTGTAAAGGACCTTGCCGTCGAGCAATGATTTTCCCACTGTAAAAAAGCAGTTGGCGTCCGTCCAGTTATTAAAGGGGTAAAGGAAGGAAGACTTTGTACAGAACATCAGGATGAAAAAGGCTTCTGCGGATGCCAGGAAAAAAATGCTTTTGTTTTTCATGGGATTTCCTCTTTTTGAACCGATTCAGAGCAATGGCCCGGTTCAGGATAATCTAACATCCCTGCCTTGAATTAAACTGAAAATTATTCTTTGCAAAAAAATGCCCCCTACCCCCCTGTCACCTGCATCAAAACGTTTTCAGAGTATTTTAATATTTGTACGGTTAAATAAAGTGAAAGCAGCAGTAAAGCGGAAGGCGGGGATCGAATGACAAGGAAACCGAAACTGATCCTGATCATTCCCTGTTTCAACGAGGAATCGGTTCTGCCGATCATGGCTCCCGTGTTTTTAAATAAAATTAAAACATTATGCGGGAAGGAAATAATATCGGAGGAAAGCAGGATATTGTTTGTTGATGACGGCAGTAAGGATGCTACATGGAAACTTGTCCGTGGTCTTTCCGCCGGGGACAAATTCTGTACCGGAATTTCTCTCAGCAGGAACTGCGGTCATCAGAATGCGGTTCTTGCCGGCCTCATGGAAGCAGTGGATCAATGCGATATTACAATTACCATGGATTGTGACGGGCAGGATGATGTCGATGCCGCGGATGAAATGATCGGCGCATATGAAAACGGGGCTGAGATCGTTTACGGGGTCAGAAATAACCGTGAATCCGACAGCTGGTTCAAACGGGAGAGCGCGCAGTGCTTTTACAGACTGTTAAAAGCCATGGGAGCGGTGTGTATTTATAATCATGCGGATTACCGGCTGGTGAGCAACCGGGCGCTGAAGGCATTTGCGGATTTTAAAGAGGTCAATCTCTTCCTGCGCGGAATGTTCCCGCTGGTGGGTTTTAACAGTACCTGTGTTTATTACAGGAGACAGGAGAGAGTGGCTGGGAAAAGTCATTATCCGCTGAAAAAAATGCTTCTGTTTGCTCTGGACGGGATAACGGATCTTTCCGTGAAACCCATACGGATGATCACGGGAGCGGGGTTTCTTTTTTCGGCTTTCAGCTTTGTCGGCATTCTGTATGCGTTGATCAGCTTATGTCTGGGCCACGCGGTTTCCGGGTGGACATCGTTAGTCTGCATCATCTGTCTGATCGGGGGCATTCAGCTTCTTTCCATCGGCATCATCGGAGAATACATAGGTAAAATATATCTGGAATCCAAACACAGGCCCAGATATATCATTTCCGAAAAGACAGAAGGAAACAGTTCCGAAAAATCAGCATAAATCAAACGTTGATCAGATGTAAATCAGAAGAATATAAACTTGACGGGGAATCCCGGTTGTGTTATCCTATACACAACCCATTAAATAAGTGGGTAAAAGGGATAATAGGGGGGGTTCAATTGGGACAGAATAAAAGAGACAGCAAACCATTTAAACTTGTACTGACGGGGCTGATGGCGGCCCTTTGTTATGTTTCATTTACTTTTTTAAAGATTCCCATTCCGGTTCCGTCCGGAACCGGCTACACGGCTCTTCACATAGGAAATGCCTTCTGTGTTCTGGCTGCTTTGATCATGGGAGGTACTTACGGCGGCCTTGCGGGAAGCATAGGAATGACCATTTCGGATCTGACGGATCCCGTATATGTGGTAAGTGCGCCCAAGACCTTTGTGCTGAAATTTCTGATCGGCTATATTGCCGGAACGGTCGCGCATAAATGCGGTCACATTACGGCGGAGCATGATAAAAAATATGTGCTGAAGTGGAGCCTTCTTTCCTCTCTTGCAGGGCTGCTGTTCAACGTGGCTGCAGATCCTTTTGTGGGATATCTGTATAAACGGTTTCTTCTTGGGATGGATGCGGATGCTTCCAAGATCATGGCTGCCTGGGATGCCGGGGCATCGCTTATCAATGCGCTGGTCGGAACCGTCGTGGTGGTGGCCGTATATGCGGCCCTTCGTCCGGTTCTTAAGAAAACAGGACTCTTTTTTGAAATCTGACGGGATCTTCAGAAATCTTTTTTTTCTTTTTCGGGGCGTGGATGTTCTGACGTTTTCGGAATATCCCAATCTTCCCTTTATCAATTTTTTTACGTTATCATCATTTTTATGAAGATGAAGAAGGCAGGGATTCTTTCTCTGCCTTTTTTGGGATATTCTGTTTTTGACCGGTAAAACGAAACAGGCAGAAATCAGAAATGGTATTATTTTTTGTGCAGGGAAAGGCAGCACCAAAATCACCCGGAGGTCATCGGATTGTAAAATGGGGCTTTCAGCGGTAAAATATACATATAAGGAGGGAATAATATGGACTCTGTGGAGAAGATTACACTTACGATAGGAAAGGTAAAGAATATCGCATTGATCGCACATGACGGGAAAAAGGCGGATATTATAAATTGGTGTAAAGACAATAAGGAGATCCTTAAAAAGCACTTTCTCTGCGGGACGGGCACAACGGCCCGTATGATTACAGAAAAGGTGGGACTTCCGGTACGCGGATACAATTCAGGTCCGTTGGGAGGAGATCAGCAGGTGGGAGCAAAGATCGTGGAAGGCAGAATAGACTTTATCGTATTCTTTGCGGATCCCCTGACTGCACAGCCGCATGATCCGGATGTCAAGGCACTGATGAGAATTGCGGAAGTGTATGACATTCCCATGGCAACTAACCGGGCAACGGCAGATTTTATGATACGTTCCACACTCATGGATGAAGAATATAATCATGATGTGGTCAATTTCAGTGAAAATGTAAAAAGAAGAGCAGAGACTCTTTGATGTTTTTTAAAAAAACAGAGAACGGAGCAGGACAGAATGGAAAAAGCTAAAGTGTATTTTACGGATTTTCATGCAGATCTCGGGGACGGCCTCTCGGATAAGCTGAAGAGGCTGATCAAAAAGGCCGGCATGAAAGATCTGAACATGGATGGAAAATTTACAGCGGTTAAAATGCATTTCGGTGAGAAGGGGAACCTGAGCTTTCTTCGTCCCAATTATGCGAGAGCGGTGGTCGACGTGATCAGAGAATACGGCGGCCTTCCGTTTCTTACCGATTGCAATACCATGTATCCCGGAAGCCGGAAAAATGCGCTGGAGCATTTGTACTGCGCCTGGGAGAACGGGTTTACGCCGATTACGGTCGGATGTCCCATTATGATAGGAGACGGTCTGAAAGGAACGGATGATGTGACGGTCCCGCTTCCGGAGGGTGAATTCATAAAGGAAGCAAAGATCGGGCATACCATCATGGATGCGGATGTGTTTATCAGTCTCACGCATTTTAAAGGACATGAAATGGCGGGATTCGGCGGTACCCTGAAAAATATCGGTATGGGGTGCGGTTCCCGGGCGGGGAAAGCCGAACAGCATACGGACGGACATCCGAATGTGGATGAAAGCCTCTGCCGCGGCTGCAAAAGATGTATGAAGGAATGCGCGAACAACGGACTGGAGTTTGATGCGGTCAAAAAGAAAATGCATGTAAGTGAAAAAAACTGTGTAGGCTGCGGCAGATGTCTCGGGGCCTGCAACTTTGATGCGCTGTCTTTTGAAAACTGGAATGCGGCCAAATTACTGAACTGCCGCATGGCGGAATATGCAAAGGCAGTGGTAAAAGGAAGACCGCATTTTCATATTTCTCTTGTTATGGATATTTCTCCGAACTGCGACTGTCACTCCGAGAATGATGTGCCTATCCTGCCGAATGTGGGTATGTTTGCTTCTTTTGATCCGGTGGCTCTTGATAAGGCCTGTGCAGATGCATGTCTTAAGGAAACGCCCCTTCCGGGAAGCCAGCTTGCAAAGGCCATGAGCAGCCCGGGGTTTGTGGATCATCACGATCATTTTGAAAACACCACACCGAATGCCGAATGGAAAACCTGTCTGGAGCATGCGGAGAAGATCGGACTCGGAACAAGACAGTATGAAATCATTTGTGTGAAATAATCCTGCCGTTTTGATTCTCAAACCTCAAAAGGAGGAAAAAATGAAAAAACATGTTTGTCTGAAAAAGAAACTGATGACCGTATTTCTTGCAGGTGTATTGACAGCCGGATCTGTCATGCCTGTTTATGCGTCTTCCGTGGTAAAAAAGAACGCGTATTCCGCAGCGGCTGCTCTGCCGGCGGATGCCCTTGCCGTGTTTGAAACGGCAGAGGCAAAGAACGCTGCACTGGATTCCTGTTCGGTTACTTTTACCATGCAGACACAGAGTACGCTGCAGAACGGGACCGGTTCACAGACGGGTTTTGGACCCGTTTCCGTTTCCGGGGAAATGAAGGCAAAAAATGCCGGAGCGGAAAATCTTGCCTTTATTCTTCATGAAACAATCCGGGCGGGAAACAGTTCCATGGAAATAAATTCCTTTTACGAGAACGGATGCAGCTATATGAATATGCCGAACACGGAAAACGGGACAGCAGACGCAAAGTACAGGCTGCTTATTCCTGTGAACGAAGCCATTATGCTGCTGAAACCGACGCTGGATCCCGGATCCGCGGATATCTCCGCCATCACGGATATGACCATGGAAAAATCCGGAGAAGACACAGTGATCCGTTATCATGCGAATCCGGCTCTCCTTGCTAATTTCCAATCCGCTCTTTTGGATGATCCGATAACCGGGGCAGGAATTGCATATAAGGCAGGAGGAAGTTTATCTTCTTTCGCTGCCGAAGTGACCATCAATCCGGAAGGGTATTATACAAATAAGAAAATCAGCTGGACGGTATCCGGGACGGAAGGAAATCTGTCATATGTCCGGAAAACGGATATGGATATTATCATCCTGGAAGCAGGTGTACCTGTGGATTTTGAACTGCCGTCAACAGACGGGTACGATGCGGTCTTTCAAATGAAATAACGGCAAGAAGCAGGCCGGAGGTTATCCCGGGATGACCTTTCTTCGGAAAGGTTTTTCCTATGGCTGCTTTTTAATAGAAAACCATAACCGGAGAACTTTTAATAAAAAAGTTTTCCGGTTTCAAGAACCGTAAAATGTCCGTTTTTGCATTCCATCAGGTTTACGGCACAGTTTTTTTCGGAGAGGGCAGTCCAGAAATTTTTTTTGGGGATCCCCATCAGGGGACCCAGGATTGCCCGGATGATGCCGCCGTGAGCGGTGACCAGAACGCAGCGGTGATCGTTTTCGAGGGGTTTTATTACCTCTTCCATGAATTCCCGGCCGCGTTTTTCTACATTCTCAATGGTTTCTCCGCCCAAAACGGCCCTGGTGTAATGTTCCGGATCATTGAAACAGGAATAAATAGAAGAGCAATGCAGTCTGTTTATAAACTTCAGATGCCATCCTTCGGCAATTCCGAAATGGAATTCCATCAGGCGTTTATCCTCTGTGATCGGAAGATTTTTTCCTTCACACAGAATTTCTGCAGTTTGTCTGGCACGGATCAGAGGACTGGAATAAACCCTGTCAAAGGGGATGTCCTTCAGAGCTTCGGCTGTAATCTTTGTGAGACGGATTCCGGAATCATCCAGAGGAATGTCGGATTGTCCCTGCAGTTTTCTTTTTTTATTCCATTGGGTTTCCCCATGGCGGATCAGATAGATAAGCATGAATGAGATTATAACATAAATGGAAAAAGAGGTCAAAATTTACCGGAACCGGTTCTGCGGATACAGGCCGGGATCCGTCAAAAGTTGCAGAACGTGTATGGTTGCGGTAGAATAAGCCGTATGCCTCAGGAAGAAGGAGAAAATCTTACAGAAAAAAAGAGGAAATACACCATGAAAAAAATCTTGATTTGCATGGCTGTTATGGTTTTTACGGCGGCGATTGTCTTCGGGTGCGGGAAGACATCCGCACAGAAGGATTCTTCGGCAGCGGCAGGGACTTCCGTTATTGTTACAACGCATGGAACAACGGCGGAGACCGCAAAGGAAACGACAGGCGCGGCGGATGCGGAGAAAACAGCCGGGACAACAACAACAGCACAATCCGCAAAGAATACAGTTTCCGGTGTGGTCCTTGACGGAACCATGATTGTGATTACCATTCAGACGGAACAGGGAAAGACCATGTCTTTTGCCACAGGGGATGACACGGCATCGACTCCCATTGATAAGACGGGAGTAAAAAACGGCATTACGATCGGGCATGCGGTAAAAATAACCTGTAAGGATACGATTGATTTTTCATCAGCCGACATGAAAAAAAATGTTGTGATAAAAATGGAAGATACACCGGTAAAATGTACCAGCTATGATGCCCTGAATACGGCTGCCAGCGTGATTTTAAGCGTGGAGAGTAAGGATCTTCGGGGACTTGCCGGGATATGCTCCTATCCGGTCTATCTGGGGGTAAAGGGCGGCATGACCATTAAAAGCCAGAAGGAATTTGAAGCAAATGTCAAAGCGGAAGAACTTTTTACGGATGACTTTGTAAAGTCGGTTTCTTCGGTCAATCTGATGGATAGTGAAATTTCCAAGGCCGGTATGGTATTGAGTAAGAACGGAGCAAAGCCGAATGTGATCATCAGTGAAACAGACGACGGATGGAATATTACGGGAATCAACGTCGAATAAAAAACAGTGGAGAACTCTATGTCTGATAATAATAATACGCCGGAAAATACCGCGGCACCGGAAAAGCAGGAAAGAAATTTTATTGAAATGGAGATCGATAAGGATCTTGCAGAGGGAAGATACACACATGTACAGACCCGTTTTCCGCCGGAACCGAAGGGCTATCTTCATATCGGCCATGCGAAATCCATCCTTTTGAATTACGGCCTGGCAAAGGAATACGGCGGCAAATTCAACATGAGATTTGATGATACGAATCCCACCAGGGAAAAAGAGGAATTTGTGGATTCCATCATTGCGGATGTAAAGTGGCTGGGAGCGGATTTTGAAGGCCGGTTATTTTTTGCTTCCAATTATTTTGATAAAATGTATGAATGCGCCGAGCTTCTGATTAAGAAAGGGAAAGCGTTTGTCTGCGATCTTTCAGCGGATGAAATCCGGGAATATCGCGGGGATTTCAACCGTCCGGGAAAAGAAAGTCCGTTTCGGAACAGAACCGAAGAGGAAAATCTCAGACTGTTCCGGGAAATGAAAACCGGAAAATATGCGGACGGCGAAAAAGTGCTGCGTGCAAAAATAGATATGAGTTCTCCGAATATCAACATGAGAGACCCGGTCCTATACCGTGTTGCCCATATGTCTCATCAGAATACCGGAGATAAATGGTGCATTTATCCGATGTATGATTTCGCACATCCGATTGAGGATGCGATCGAACATATCACGCACAGCATCTGTACGCTGGAATTTGAGGATCACAGGCCCCTTTACGAATGGGTGGTGCGCGAATGTGAATTCCCGGAACCGCCGCGGCAGATTGAATTTGCCAAACTGTACCTGACCAATGTCGTCACCGGAAAACGGTATATCAAAAAACTGGTGGAAGATAAAATCGTAGACGGCTGGGACGATCCGCGCCTTGTTTCGATCGCGGCATTGAGACGGAGAGGGTATACCCCGGAAGCCATTAAGAAATTTGTGGAACTCTGCGGGGTGTCCAAAGCAAATTCCTCGGTGGATTACGCACAGCTTGAGTATTGCATCCGGGAGGATCTGAAGCTGAAGCGCTCCCGCATGATGGCAGTGCTGGATCCGGTAAAGCTGATCATAGATAATTACCCCGAAGACCGGACGGAAATGCTGCCCATGCCGAACAATCTGGAAAACCCTGATCTCGGTGAGAGAAATATTCCGTTCGGAAAAGAACTCTGGATCGAACGGGAAGATTTTATGGAGGAACCGCCGAAAAAATATTTCCGTCTGTTTCCGGGAAATGAAGTCCGCCTGATGGGCGCGTATTTTGTGACGTGCACCGGATGCAAAAAAGATGCGGACGGAAAGATCGCGGAAATCCATTGTACCTATGATCCCGCGACAAAGAACGGCAGCGGATTTTCAGAGAGGAAAGTCAAGGGGACCATACACTGGGTCAATGCAAAGACGGCAGTGAAGGTGACCTGCCGGCTGTATGAAAATATTGTGGATGAGGAAAAAGGAAAGCTGGACGCGGAAGGAAATCTTAATTTCAATCCGAATTCTCTTACCGTTCTGGATACCTGCTATGCGGAACCGTCTTTAAAGGAAGCAAAAGCATATGAGAGTTTTCAATTTGTGAGGAACGGCTATTTTTGTGCCGACTGCCGGGATTCCAAACCGGGGGCTCCCGTATTCAACCGTATTGTATCCCTGAAGTCCTCTTTTAAACTGCCGGGATAAACATAGAAAATGGATCCGGTAAAATCCGGGTCCTTCTTTTTGGGAGAAGTTGATGAATGCTGATCTTACAAACTGCAGTCTGTGTCCGCGGCACTGCCATGCGGACAGAACAAAAGGAGCCGGCGCATGCGCAGGCGGCGTGATGCCGCGTGTGGCAAGAGCGGCACTGCATTTCTGGGAAGAACCGTGCATTTCGGGAACCAGGGGGTCCGGTACCGTGTTCTTTTCAGGATGTCCGCTGAAATGCATTTTCTGCCAGAATGAAAAGATCAGTCATCAGAATTTCGGAGAAGAGATCAGCAGCAAAAAGCTTGCCGGGATTTTTCAGATGCTGGAGGATGCGGGCGCAAACAACATCAATCTGGTTACGCCTACGCAATGGGCGGCATCGATCAGGGAAGCACTGGATATTTACCGTCCGCACATACCGATCCTCTATAACTGCAGCGGGTATGAGGACGTAGACACCTTAAAAATGCTGGAGGGATATATTGATGTTTATCTCCCCGATATCAAATACGCGGATCCGGTTCTTTCCGGAAAATTTTCGGGAGTGCCTGATTATCCGGACATTGCTTTTTCGGCGGTCCGCGAAATGCTGCGGCAGAAAGGAAATCCTGTCCTGAATGCCGAAGGCATCCTGCAGAAAGGCGTGCTCATCCGGCATATGGTTTTGCCGCTTCATGTGCGGAATACAGAAATGGTCTTAGACAGGGTTGCAGGGGAATTCGGTACGGATGTATGGCTGAGTCTGTTGTTCCAGTATACGCCTGTCCGTCATTTTTCCGGATACCCGGAACTGAACCGGGGCCTTACCGGGAGAGAAAGAGACAGGGCATTCCGGTATCTGACGGAAAAAAAGCTCCTGAACGGATATGTTCAGGAGCCTTCCAGCAATTCACTTTCTTTTATTCCGGATTTTGATCTTACGGGCGTGAGAACATAAGCCGGATGTTTTATGCTTCTGTCTTTGTGTCATCGGTGTTCGCAGTATCCGGAGATTCCTCCTCGATGCTGGTGGATTTCTGTACGGAATCTTTGCCTTTTCCGGCGGGATCGGCAGCGGAAGCTTTTGTCTTATCGGAGGCCTTCCCTTTATCAGAGGCCTTCCCTTTATCGGCAGCATCGGCAACGGTATTTTTTACCTTGTCAGCTGCATCTTTTGCGGTCTCTTTCATATGGGCCACTGTACTCTGGGCGGTATCGCTTGCCACGGAGGAGCCGTCTCTGATATTATCGGCGATGATGTGGCCGACATCCTTTAATACTTCATAACCGGAACTCGCCATTCCCTTTGCTGCCTGAAAGGTATCTTTTGCGGCAACCGAGAATTCATCTTTATCTGCACTGAGTGAAACATAACTGCGGTTGGCAGGGGTTTTTTCCTCATGGGTCTCTATATCCTCATCTTCAAATTCGTGAAAATCCTCTTCCAGATCCTTGTGGAAATCATGGTACTGCTTGTAATAGGAATAGGCTGCAGCGGCGACACCTGCACAGATTGTAATGCCGAGAAAACGTCTGAATGTTTTTCCCATATTGATTCCTCCTTTCAGGATGAACTGCCCTTATTGTAATACGAAAAAAGATAAAAGAAAAGCATGTTGAGGTACAGTTTCAAAAATCAATTGTTAAATTTTTGAAAAATTAGCACTCAAATGTTGACAGTGCTAATAATCAGTGATATAACCTCTAAAGTAGAATAGAAATTCAAGAAGCCAGATCATTATTATCTGAAGGAGGTTTTGGAATTATGAAATTAGTACCCTTATTTGATCGTGTCGTATTGAAACAGATGAAAGAAGAAGAGACAACAAAATCCGGGATCGTTCTGCCGGGTGAAGCAAAGGAAAAACCGGGACAGGGAGAAGTCCTTGCGGTAGGCCCGGGCGGACTGGTTGACGGCAAGGAAGTAAAAATGCAGGTTAAGCTGAAAGACAAAGTCCTTTATTCCAAGTATTCGGGAACAGATGTAGAACTGGACGGAGAAAAATATGTCGTTGTGAAACAGAATGATATTCTTGCAGTCATTAAGTAAGAGCGGCAGAATGGTTTTTGCTTCGGTCAGGAAAAACGGAAAATAAGAAAATTCGGAGGAAGAAAGAATTATGGCTAAAGAAATAAAATTTGGTGTAGATGCCAGAGAGTCAATGGTAAAAGGCGTAAACGAACTGGCCAATACGGTTCGCGTGACGCTCGGCCCGAAAGGGAGAAATGTAGTGCTGGATAAATCCTATGGTGCGCCGCTCATCACAAACGATGGTGTAACCATTGCAAAGGAAATCGATTTAAAGGATCCCTATGAAAACATGGGAGCACAGCTGGTACGTGAAGTGGCAACCAAGACGAATGATGTTGCCGGAGACGGTACCACAACGGCAACGGTTCTTGCACAGTCCATGATCAATGAAGGGATCAAGAACATTGCAGCAGGGTGCAACCCGATCGTACTGAGAAAAGGAATGAGAAAAGCCTGTGAAGCTGCGGTTGATTCCATTGCAAAACAGTCCCAGCCGATCAAGGGAAAAGACCAGATTGCAAGAGTAGCGGCTATTTCCGCATCGTCCGATGAAGTCGGGACTCTGGTCGCGGATGCCATGGAAAAGGTGACCAGCAACGGCGTGATCACGGTCGAGGAAAGCAAGACCATGAAGACCGAACTGGATCTGGTGGAAGGCATGCAGTTTGACAGAGGATATATTTCTGCCTATATGTGCACCGATATGGAGAAGATGGAAGCAGCCATGGATGATCCGTACATCATGATCACGGATAAAAAGATCTCCAGCATTCAGGATATTCTTCCGCTTCTTGAAGAGGTCGTTAAAAGCGGCGCCAAGCTTCTGATCATTGCAGAAGATGTAGAAGGCGAAGCTCTTACCACACTGATCGTAAACAAGTTAAGGGGAACCTTCAATGTTGTCGCGGTCAAGGCACCGGGCTACGGAGACAGAAGGAAAGAAATGCTGCAGGATATCGCTATTCTGACCGGAGGACAGGTGATTTCCAGCGATCTCGGACTCGAACTTAAGGATGCGAAGATGTCCATGCTCGGAAGAGCAAAATCCATTAAGGTCCAGAAAGAGAACACCATTCTGGTAGACGGACTCGGAAAGAAGAAAGATATTGCAGACCGTGTTGCCCAGATCAAAGAACAGATCAAGGATACCAAGTCCGATTTCGATAAGGAAAAACTGCAGGAGAGACTTGCCAAACTTTCCGGCGGTGTTGCGGTGATCCGTGTCGGAGCTGCAACCGAGACCGAAATGAAGGAAGCAAAGCTCAGAATGGAAGATGCTCTGAATGCTACGAGAGCAGCAGTTGAAGAAGGAATTGTAGCCGGCGGCGGCTCTGCTTATATCACGGCGGCCAAAGAAACGGCAAAGCTTCTTCCGGAACTGGAAGGTGACGAGAAGACAGGAGCACAGATCGTGATCAAGGCACTGGAATCCCCGCTTTTCTACATTACGGAGAATGCAGGTCTTGAAGGCAGTGTGGTCGTAAACAAAGTCAAGGAATCCAAACCCGGAATGGGATTTGATGCCTACAAAGAGGAATATGTGGATATGGTGAAGTCAGGGATCCTGGATCCTACAAAGGTTACCCGTTCCGCACTGCAGAATGCAACAAGCGTGGCAAGTTCCGTTCTTACGACCGAAGCAGTTGTTGCAACCATCAAGGAACCGCAGCCGCCGATGCCGCAGGGAAATCCGGGTATGGGTGGAATGATGTAAAGGGGCAGAAAACCCATGCTTTATCAGCTTCATGACTGCACGGTATCGTTCGGACAGAAAATTGTCCTTTCACATATCGAATTTGAAATCAGAGGCAGCGAAAAGATTGCGCTGGTCGGCAGAAACGGAGCGGGAAAAACAACGCTCTTAAAGGTACTGACCGGGGAAATTACGCCGGACCGTGACGATAAACGTCATGGTCCGGCTGTTTTGCGTTCCCGGGATTTCAGCATCGGAATGCTTTCACAAACCATGCCGGAAGAGGAAGGCGGTCTGAAGTCCGGCGGAGAAAAGACCCGGAACAGGATTTTGGAGCTTTTGGCGGCCGAACCCGATCTCCTTCTTCTGGATGAACCGACCAATCATCTGGATACCGAGACAACGGAGTGGCTGGAAAGGCATCTGAAAAAATATTCGAAGGCGGTCGTACTGGTATCGCATGACCGTTTTTTTCTGGACCGCATTGCAGATATTGTTTATGAAGCGGAAGAGGGTTCTCTGAAACGGTACCCCGGGAACTATACGTTTTACCGGGAAGAAAAAAAGAAGTGTCTCCGCATCGAACAGGGGAAATATAATCGTCAGCAGAAAGAAATCAAACGGCTTACGGATCTGATCGAGCGGTTTAAGAATAAACCGACCAAGGCTGCCATGACGCGCTCCAAGGAAAAATATCTGGAGCGGATGGAAGTCATTTCAAAACCGCAGGCAGATGAAACACGGATCATCACGGGAGAGATCAGACCGGTAAATGCGGGACCGGGGAAAGTCTGGGAAGCACAGCACCTGAAAGTCGGTTATGACAGGGAACTTTATGAGATTACAATGAAAATCCGGCGAGGACAGAAAATCGCGCTGATCGGGCCGAACGGTTCCGGGAAAACGGCATTGTTAAAAACGATTGCCGGTTATCTTCCCCCGTACAAAGGATCCCCTTCCGGATGCATGCGTCGGGGAAACGGCGTGACCATAGGTTATTTTGACCAGCAGTCGGCGGAAATCGAAAGCAGCCTGCACGTGGCGGAACATTATCACAGACTTTTTCCTTCCCTTCCGGAAAAAGAAGTGCGGTCGGAACTTGGAAGGTATTTGTTCGGAGGACGATTGGCTGAGCAGACCGTAAGCAGTCTTTCCGGCGGAGAAAAAGCAAGGCTCGTTCTTGCCGAAATCCTGAAGGAAGCACCGAATTTCCTTATTCTGGATGAACCGACCAATCATATGGACATTCCCGCGAAGGAAACAATGGAATCCGCATTTCTTGCCTATACGGGAACCATACTCTTTGTTTCGCATGACCGGTATTTTATCAGCCGTGTGGCAAAATCCATTCTTACATTGGAAAAGGATAAGGTCATGTATTATCCTTTCGGATACGAACATTATCTGGAACACAGGGGGATTTCCGGTTCGGATGAACTTGCGGCAAAAGTGAGCGCAGAGGAAGAAGCGCTGATTGCCGGGATCCGTGCCGTCCCGAAAGCCGAACGGATACGGCTCAGGGAAATACCGGAGGAGGAAGCGGGCAGAGACTGGGAGAAGAGATTATCCTGGGAAAAATGCGAACAGGAAAGAATAAACTATGAACGCACATTGTTTGAACCCGAAGCGGGATCCGGTGATGCGGAGGTAGCTTTGAAAAAATGGACCGAAGCCCTGATAGAGTGGGATGAAAATTGACTTCCCGGTGTCTTTTTGTTAGTATTACCGTAATGCGTTGAAAGAGTTTTCAGACCGGAATCAAAATCAGAATCGAAAAATCGGAGGGAATACCGAATGGCAAAAATCCTGGGAGAGGGAATTACATTTGATGATGTTCTTTTGCAGCCCGCTTATTCGGAGGTGATCGGAAATCAGATCAACATCGCAACAAACCTGACAAGAAAAATTAAATTGAATATTCCGCTGATGAGTGCCGGAATGGATACGGTCACGGAGTACCGTATGGCAATTGCCATGGCGCGTCAGGGAGGGATAGGCATTATCCATAAAAATATGTCTATTGAAAAACAGGCGGAAGAAGTCGACAAAGTCAAACGTTCCGAAAACGGAGTGATTTCGGATCCGTTTTTTCTTTCACCGGATCATACGCTGAAAGATGCGAATGAACTGATGGCCAAATACCGTATTTCCGGCGTTCCGATCACGGAAGGAAGCAGGCTTGTAGGAATTATTACAAACCGTGATCTGAAGTTTGAAGAAGATTATACAAAGAAAATCAGAGAATGCATGACGAGCCGGAATCTGGTAACGGCACCGGTAGGTATTACGCTCGAGGGAGCAAAGAAAATCCTCGCGAAAGCCAAGGTGGAAAAACTTCCGATCGTTGATGAGGAATTTAATCTGAAAGGTCTGATCACGATCAAGGATATTGAAAAGCAGATCAAGTATCCGAATTCCGCACATGACGAACAGGGGAGACTGCTCTGCGGTGCGGCACTCGGCATTACCGGAAATGTTATGGACCGCTGCGCTGCTCTGGTGGATAAAAAGGTTGACGTCGTTGTCCTTGACAGTGCGCACGGAAACTCAAAGAATGTGATCCACTGCGTGGAAAAGATCAAGGAATGTTATCCGGACCTTCAGGTGATTGCCGGAAATGTGGCAACGGGAGATGCGGTAAAAAGGCTGATCGATGCGGGTGCAGACTGTGTGAAGGTGGGGATCGGGCCGGGTTCCATCTGTACCACAAGAATTGTCGCCGGCATCGGCGTTCCGCAGATCACGGCAATCATGGACTGTGCAGATGCAGCAAACGGGAAAAATATTCCGATCATTGCGGACGGAGGCATCAAATATTCCGGAGATGTGACAAAAGCACTTGCAGCAGGCGCGCAGGTGGTCATGATCGGTTCCATATTTGCCGGCTGTGACGAGAGCCCGGGAAGTTTTGAACTTTATCAGGGAAGAAAATACAAGGTATACCGGGGCATGGGAAGTCTGGCGGCAATGGAAGCGGGCAGCAAAGACCGCTATTTTCAGACGGATGCCAGAAAACTGGTGCCGGAGGGCGTGGAAGGAAGGGTTGCCTATAAGGGACTTGTGGAGGATACGGTATTCCAGCTTCTCGGAGGCTTGAAATCCGGGATGGGCTATTGCGGTGCGGCGGATATTCCCATGCTTCAGAAAAATGCACAGTTCGTAAAGATTACGGCAGCCGGCCTTCGGGAAAGCCATCCGCATGACATTCAGATCACCAAGGAAGCACCGAACTATACTACGGATGAATAAAACAAACGGAAATCAGGTTCCTTTCGGGAAGTATGCGTACCGGATTACGGTAATCATACTTTCCCTTCTTATTGCAGCCGCTTTTCTGGCGGAGAGGAAACTGCAAAGCTCGAAACCTATCCAGAAAACCGGGTATCTTCTGGATACAGTTATTACACTTACGCTTTATGATACACAGGATCAGAGTATTCTGGACGGGGCTTATGATCTCTGCAGCTCCTGTGAACAGATTTTTTCTCCGACGATTGAAACAAGCGATATCTATAAAATGAATCACCGGCAGCCGGGGAATAACCGCTATACGCCGGATGCCTCTGTTCTGTCCATGGTCAAAAAGGGTCTTGAATACGGAGAGAAAACAGACGGAGCTTTTGACATCACCATTGAACCGGTGAGTCAGCTCTGGGATTTTAAATCGGAGGATCCTTCCGTTCCGGCAGAAACTGATCTGAAAAAGGCCGCAGCGGAGGTAGACTACCGGAAAGTAACCGTATCCGGGAATGATATCCTGTTTGCGGATGACGGGGTACAGATCGATCCGGGTGCGGTCGCAAAAGGATATATTGCAGACCGTATCAAGGAATACCTTCTGGAACACGGGGTAAAAAGCGCCATCATCAACCTGGGGGGAAATGTGCTCTGCGTCGGGGAAAAACCGGATAAAAAGCCTTTTGTGATCGGTTTGCAGAAACCCTACGCGGATCATACCGAAACCGTCCGGGAGCTTGAGGTCAATGACCTTTCCGTAGTTTCCTCCGGCGTCTATGAAAGACATTTTATAAAGGATGGAGTGAACTATCACCATATTCTGAACCCCAAAACCGGTATGCCGTATGAAAACGGAATTACGGCAGACAGCATCATCGGACCGTCCTCTCTGGAATGTGATGCTTTAAGTACCTCGTGTTTTTGTCTGGGGCCGGAAAAGGGAATGGAGCTCTTAAACTCGTCGGAAGGCTATTACGGGTATTTTATACTGGATGACGGTACTATCGTGAACTCTGAAAATGCCGAGTAGAGTTTTTTTCTTGTATTTTATGTCACTGGGGGATAAAATAAGCAGCATGAATACCAACAGGGAAGAGACGGATATTGCGGAAACGGTACGGATCCCGAACAGAAAACCGGGAGCGCGCAGCAGAAAACAGGTTTCCTGGTTCCGGACAGGCGATGCATATCTGACTGCATTTTTTGTGCCGGTACTGGTCATGGTCATTATCTTTATTCAGCGGGGGATCTTTCCGTTCGGGGAGAACTCTTTTTTGCGGACGGATATGTATCACCAGTACGCACCGTTCTTTTCCGAATTTAAAAACAAACTGGAAACCGGCGGGAGCCTCCTTTATACCTGGGACGTGGGACTGGGGGTAAATTTTTCCGGCCTGTACGCATATTATCTGGCAAGTCCGTTCAACTGGCTGATTATTTTCTGGCCAAAGAATTATATCATTGAATTCATGACCTGCATGATCGTTTTCAAAATCGGTCTCTGCGGGTTGACCATGGCATACTACCTGAACAGGCATTGTAAGAAGGACAGCTTCTTCACCGCATTCTTTGCAATCTTTTATGCGCTGTCCGCTTATATGGCTGCCTACAGCTGGAACATCATGTGGCTGGATTGCCTGTGGCTTTTTCCGCTGGTCTGTCTCGGACTGGAAAGACTGGTGAACCGGGGAAAAGGCTGGTTCTATGTGATCACCCTGGGCCTCTGCATCACTTCCAATTACTACATTTCCATTATGATCTGCATGTTCATGGTAATCTATTGTATTGCGTTACTGGTCATGAGAGGAAAAACAAGAATAGGAGAGTTCTTTAAAACAGCTGGAAAATTTGCATTTTTCTCTCTGACAGCCGGCGGACTTTCCATGGGGGTTCTTCTGCCGGAAATTTATGCGCTGCAGGCCACCGCGTCCGGTGAGTTTTCTTTTCCGAAAACCTTTTCCTCCTATTTTTCCGTGATCGATATTCTGGCACGGCATATGGGAAATATCGATACCGAAATCGGACTGGATCACTGGCCCAATATCTACTGCGGCGTGGCGGTTTATATCCTGATCCTTCTTTTTATCCTGAACCGGAAAATATCGCTCAAGGAAAAATCCGTGTACGTGACCATGCTGTTCATTTTCTTTGCCGGTTTCTCCATCAATGTATTGAACTATATCTGGCACGGATTTCACTATCCGAATTCTCTTCCTGCCCGGCAGTCATTCATTTACATTTTTCTGGTATTGTTTATGTGCTGCCGTGCGGTAGACGAGTGGGACGGAAATTCACTGAAACATTTGGAAATTGCGTTTCTGGTCAGCATTGCTTTTATTCTCCTCTGTCAGAAATTTGTGGATCAGAAGCATTTTTCTTTCGGTGTTTATTACGCGGCGCTGGGCTTTGTTTCTTTCTATGCACTGATGCTTTATCTGTACAAATCCGGAAAAATGGGAGTCAATGCGCTGATGTTTACGCTTCTCGCGGCGGTTTCCATTGAGTCTGCGGTCAATACCACCATTACCAGCGTTCCTACAACAAGCCGTACAGCCTATACGGAAGACAATGCCGATGTCATCAAACTGACCCGGAGTATAAAACAGGACCCGTTCTGCCGGTTTGATAAAGTGACAAGCAAAACCAAGGATGACGGAGCCTGGATGAATTTCCATTCCGCATCTCTGTTTTCATCCACGGCAAGAGCGGACCTTTCCGCATTCTTTACACAGCTTGGCTGTGAAGCATCCGTAAATGCCTACAGCATTACAGGCGCTACTCCGTTTGTGGATGCGCTTCTGGATATAAAATACGGAATCTATTCCGAGCAGCCGGATAATGACCGCATCAAACTTATCGGAAGTTCCGGAACAACTTATCTTTATGAGAATCCTTCCACGTTTCCCATTGCGTTTACCGTACCGTCCGATATGGATGAAAACTGGGCCATCAGTCAGCAGAACCCGGCGGATGTCCAGAATGATCTCTGCAATCTTGTGGGGGTGTCCGATGTACTGGTGGCAATAGACGGAAAAACAGATGCCAACCGTTTTTCATTCACACCGGATAAAGACGGACAGTATTACGTTTTCTGTACCAACTCCAAGGTGGATAAGGTGACGGCACAGCTGCCGGAAGGAAATAAAACATTTGAAAATCTGAAACGGATCTTTTTCATGGAACTCGGCAGTCTGAAAGCGGGAGATGATACCGTTCTTCTCGGAGGCGATTCGGATCAGATTCTGAATGCAAAGGCATACCGTTTTGATTATGATGCGCTGGAACAGCTGAAGAAAAGGCTTGCGTACAATTCCCTGGATATTTCCTCCTTCACGGATACGCATATAGCCGGGACCATTACGGTAGACAACAACAACCGCGTGCTGATGACATCCATTCCGTTTGACAAGGGGTGGACGGTCAAGATTGACGGACAGAAAGTAAAGACCCTGAATTATCTGAATGCGCTTCTCGCGGTAAAGCTTTTGCCGGGGAAGCATACGGTCACCATGGATTTCTACCCGGAGGGTCTGAAAACCGGTATGATGGTATCTGCCTTATCGGCTCTTCTTCTGATCGGTGTCTGTCTCGCGGCGGGAAAAAGAAACAAAAGAAAGAAGAAAAAAAGAGCAGAATACAATCTGATTTTCCAGGAGGAGGAACAAGATGAAAGAAATCAGGAAAACAGCCCGGAAACCGCTGGAAAAGGAATTGATGAGAGCAGGGAAGAATGGGCTGAAGAAACCGGAAGCAGGGAAGAAAACGGAGAAGACAGAGAGAAAAACGGAGAAGAAGACAGGGAAGGCAGCGCCGGAACTTCTGTGGGGCGGGAGATTCCAAAAGAAACCGGACAGGGCGGCCCGGGAATTCAATGAGTCATTTTCGTTTGACTGCCGGCTGTGGAAACAGGATATTCGCGGAAGCATTGCGCATGTGACCATGCTTTCGGAACAGAAGATCCTTTCTGTGTCCGATAAAAACCGGATTCTGAAAGGGTTGATGTCCATTGAAAAGGATATAGAAAAGGGGAAACTGAAATTTTCCTTTGACGGAGAATTTGAAGATATTCATTCCTTTATTGAAAATACACTTACGGAACGGATTGGAAGTACCGGAAAAAAACTTCATACGGGAAGAAGCCGCAACGATCAGGTCGCGCTGGATATGAAGCTTTATGTCCGGGATGAAGTGGATGAGATGGATTCTCTCCTTACGGATCTTCTTCAGGAAATTCTTTCCCTTATGGAAAAGAATACGGAAACGGTCATTCCCGGTTTTACACATCTTCAGAAGGCGCAGCCTACGACGCTTGCCCATTATTTCGGCGCTTATTTTGAAATGTTCATCAGGGACAGAGACCGTCTGAAAGACTGCCGTGTGCGGCTGAATACCTGTCCGCTCGGTTCAGGCGCCCTGGCGGGAACCACCTATCCGCTTGACAGGGACCAAACGGCAAAACTCCTGGGCTTTGACTGTCCGGCAGGCAACAGCATGGATGCGGTAAGCGACCGGGATTATCTGATCGAATTGCTTTCGGATCTTTCTCTTATTGCCATGCACTTAAGCAGGCTTTCGGAGGAACTGATCATCTGGAATACGAACGAGTACCGGTATATTGAAATGGATGATTCTTTTGCAACGGGTTCCAGTATTATGCCCCAGAAAAAAAATCCGGATATTGCGGAACTTATTCGCGGAAAGACGGGAAGGGTATACGGAGCTCTTGTCGGACTTCTTACCGTCATGAAGGGGCTGCCGCTTGCATATGACAAAGATATGCAGGAAGATAAAGAAGGAACGTTTGATGCCATAGATACCGTAAAACAAAGTCTGGTTCTCATGACGGGCATGCTGTCTTCCGTACATTTTAATAAGGCCCGCATGGAGGAAAGTACAAAAGGCGGCTATACCAATGCAACCGATGCGGCAGATTATCTGGTAAAAAAGGGAATACCGTTTCGCGATGCGCATGCCCTTTCCGGTAAGCTGGTGCTCCTCGGAATTCGGGAAGGGAAAAGTCTGGATGATCTTACCCTGGAAGAATTTCAGAGCGTTTCGCCGGTATTTGAAAAAGATATCTTTCAGGCGATCAGCATGAAAACCTGTATTTCAAAAAGGAATACGGCAGGCGCACCCGGGCCGAAAGCCATGGAAGATGCCATCAAAACGTATAGAGAGAAAATCGGAAAAAGGACATGAACACGGTCATTCTCCGGATTCCATAAGATGGAGCGAAGATATTTCGGGGTCCCGGATTTTATGCATGACCTGAAGAGCCTGCGCTTCCAGATAATATTCTCCCGGGAGAGAAGAAAGATTTTTTTCATTCAGAATACGGGTTATTTCAGCGGCAGTCATTTCGATTGCCGCTTTTTTTTGAGAAGGAGAAGCGGAAAAATCGGTAAGGATTTTTTCCAGATGTCCGGATACATCCGAATATTGCGGAAGCGATCTGGATGCACGAAAACGCCACTTATAGAAGGGTGTATACCGGTCATTCAGTTCAAAGAGGATATACAGGATGTGATTCGCAAACTCAGATAAAGCAAGGAGCGAAGCACCGGTTTCTCCGTGTTTTAAGCAGCGGGGGTAATTGTACTGCCCGGACTGTGCGGCAAGAGCAAGATGGGCTGCTATTTTTTTATAGCGCACGTCATCGGGACAGTTGTTTTTAAGAGCATCCCGAAAATCGGAAAATACCCCGAGGTCATCCCGGAAGACTTTTCCGCTCGTTGCCGTAAACAGGGCATGCTCCGGAATGACAAACCATTCCCGCCAGGTTTTCGGAAGGGTACATCTTCCGATCTGATGCATGAAAAAATCACCGGCAGTCATTACACCGTATTTGCCGGCAATATAAGAAGGATTTCTTGTAAAGGAAGGGGCATTGTACTCTTTGGCCAGTTTTGTGTAGGAGCGCATCAGGGGAAAGCCGATAGTTTCCTCATCCTCCGGCGTTATCCAGAGACAAAAGCCCGTTCCCGCATCATGGTCTTTGCTCACGGCATCGTCAAAACCGGCACAGTCGCTTCCCTGCCCGGAAAGTCCTGCGGCAATACGGCTTTCATATTCCGGAAATTTTTCATGAATCATTTTTTTTCCGGCCGTTTCGTAGAACTGTTCGGCCGTTTCCAGTCCGTTCATTCTTGTTTCCTGTTCTCCTCATAAATTCTGTCTGCTCTGGCATCCAATTCTTTCCGACGGGTAAAAAAACCGTAATATCCGAAACCGGGGGCACATTTCCGGCATACAAAGGCATAGTAGCCGTTCTGCAAAAGAGAGGGATCGTTTAACAGGCTCCAGGCAGAGTCCATTGCTTCCCGGATCTTTTTTTCACGGATTTCCGAAAGATTATCTCCTGCATACATTTTCTCATAAAGCTCTGCGAGGTTGCAGAAACTGATGGCTGCATCGGAGAGTCCGCCCGTTTTCTTCTGCATGATGGAAATCGCTCTTTCAAAATATTTTTCGGCCTCCTCGTAACGACCGAGATCCGTAAGCGTTAACGCCATGTTATTCAGAAGGCCGGCATAGAGAGGATCCTCTTTTTCCAGCTTTTTATCATAGAGTGCAAGAACTTCTTCATAGACAGGCAGAGCCTCTTTCGGGCTGCCGAAACATTTACAGGTGGTTGCAGCGTTCAGTTTGACCGTTGCGGCATTCACCTGGTCATCCAGACTGAGGTCCTTGATCAGAAAAAGACTTTCCCTTACATAAAGGAGGCCTCCTTCCCTGTCGTTTCGCCGGCGGGAGAGTCCCAGCAGTTCATTCAGGATGCTCAGTTCACCGCGCCGATCATTCATTACGCGGGCATCGTTCAGCCAGTATAGGAGAAGGCGGTTTGCCTCTTCATAATTTTCCCGGTTCAGAAGTTCATCCAGCTTTGCAATAATGGACAGAACGGGAATATTTTCTTTCGGCTCATTCCGGTTGTTTTCCGGATAGTAGAAATTTTCTCCTCCGGAGAGCGGACAGGGAGGTTCCCTGTAATCAAACGGATCTGTCATGGGTTTTCCTTTCGGGGTCCTTTTTACGGTCTTTTTCGGGATTCCTTGTTGTTTGATCTGTGTCATCCTGTCTGCTGCAGCATTCTGTACGGGAAGAACAGGACAGACAATCACCGCCGCAGCCGATGCATTTACCGGACTTCTTACGTTTTTTCATATGCAGAACGGCAAGCAGAACCAGAATTGCCAGCGCCGTGATCAGGATCCAGTCCAAAGGTTTCATAATAGCCTCCGGTTTCATGCTGTTCCGGATTCATTCCGGTTATAAAAGAAGGAGGGCAAAGCGGTAAACCAGCAGGGCCGCAAGCCAGGCTACTGCACACTGCAGGAGAATGACGCCGATTGTCTGAATACGGGAATTCAATTCCCTGCGGATGGTTGCTATGGCGGCTACACACGGGGTATAGAGAAGCGTAAAGGTCAAAAAGCTTAAGGCTGTAACCGGTGTAAAAAGACCCGACAAAGAGTTTACCAGGTTTTCCGTACTGGTCTGAAGCAGAACGGACAGGGTGCTGACTACGGCTTCTTTCGCCGTGAAGCCCGTGACAAGAGCAGTAGCGACCCGCCAGTCCTCAAATCCGAGCGGCCTGAAAATGGGTGCGATCCATTTTCCGATCAGGGCAAGGAGGCTGGATGCGCTGCTGTCAACAACGTTCAGCCGCGTATCAAAAGTCTGCAGGAACCATATGATAATGGTGGCTATAAAAATAATCGTAAAGGCACGTTCCAGAAAATCCTTTGCCTTGTCCCAAAGAAGCAGGGCAACGCTTTTTACGGACGGAAAACGGTAATTCGGCAGTTCCATAACAAAAGGAATCGGATTCCCCTTAAAAGCAGTGTTTTTCATGACCAGAGCCACCAGAATACCGAGGAGCATTCCCATTGCGTAAAGTCCTATCATGACAAGTGCCTGATTGTTATGAAAAAAGGCTGCCGTGAAAATCGCGTAGATCGGGATCTTGGCGGAACAGGAAAGGTACGGTGTCAGCAGTATGGTCATTTTCCGGTCCCGTTTGGAAGAAAGGGTGCGCGTCGCCATGATGGCGGGAACGGAACAGCCGAATCCGATGATCATCGGAACAAAGCTTTTTCCGGACAGACCTATCCTTCTGAGGAGCCTGTCCATGACAAAAGCAATCCGGGCCATGTAACCGGTATCTTCCAGAATGGAGAGAAAGAAAAACAGCGTAACGATGATAGGGAGGAAGGAAAGTACGGATCCGACACCGGCAAAGATCCCCTTGATGATCAGAGAATGCACTACGGGGTTGATGCCGTAAGAGGTGAGGCCCGCATCGACCAGCTTTGTAATAAAGTCGATGAATACGGTAAGCCAGTCGGAAAGAAATTTTCCGATCACATTGAAGGTCAGCCAGAAAACAAGGATCATGATTCCGAAGAAAACAGGAAGGGCGGTATATTTCCCGGTCAGGACCTTGTCCATTTCCACGCTGCGCCGGTGTTCCTTGCTTTCATGCGGTTTGATGACGGAATTTTTAACGATACCTTCTATAAAACGGTAACGCATATCCGCAAGAGCTTCATTCCGGTCGAAGCCTGTTTCATGTTCCATTTCCACAACATCATGCTCGATCAGTTCTTTTTCGTTTTGATCAAGTCCCAGACGGTCGGCAAAAGACATATCGCCCTCGATCAGCTTTGTGGCACAGAAACGTCTGGAAACACCGATCTTTTTGGCATGGTCTTCAATGATATGGGCAACGGAATGAATGCAGCGGTGTACGGGACCTTCGGGACAGAAATCATAGACTTTCGGATGAATATTTTTGGAGGCGATTTCTTCCATCCGGCTGATCAGTTCCGAAACACCCTCGCCTTTTACGGCACTGATCGGGATGACCGGAACGCCGATATCCTGACTCATCTTTTCTGTATCGATGGTGCCGCCGTTGTTGCGGACTTCATCCATCATATTTAAAGCCAGGACCATGGGTTTGTGAAGCTCGAGAAGCTGAAGCGTGAGATAGAGATTTCTTTCGATGTTGGTGGCATCAATGATATTGATGATGCCGTCGGGTTTGGAATTGATGATAAAATCCCGCGTTACGATTTCCTCACTGGTATAGGGACGGATGGAATAGATGCCTGGAAGATCTACGACCTCATCCCCCTTGGTGCCGCGGATCACGCCCATTTTCTGATCCACGGTTACGCCCGGAAAATTTCCGACGTGCTGGTTTGCGCCTGTCATGGCGTTGAAGAGAGTTGTTTTTCCGCAGTTCTGATTTCCCGCAAGTGCAAAGATCATTCGAGGCGGCCTCCTTCCTTATCCGAGGAGCCGGAAGACTCTATCCGGTCTATTGAAATGTTGCTGCAGTCATCCTTCCGAAGCGTAAGGTCATATCCCCTTACCCGAAGTTCCAGCGGATCCCCCATAGGAGCTATTTTGATCAGGGATACTTCGGTCCTGGGGATAAGCCCCATATCCAGAAGCCGTAAACGAAGCGGTCCCTCTCCGCCGACAGCGGTAATGGTTGCACTTTCTCCGACACGCAGTTGATCAAGAGTCATGGTGTCCTCCTGTAATTAGTCTATACTAACACTATAGCACGATGAGGTCCCGGACACAATAGACAAAATTATCCCGCCGGATATTTCGGCGGGATAATCGGATCAGAATATTTTTTTCGGTGGATTATTTTTTCTTCGGAGCGGCTTTCTTTTCTTTGGAGACATTCCCGGAAACACGCTTTTCTGTACTTTTCTTTTTTGCTGCAGCTTCCGCTTCCTGCATTTTGAGAGCCCTCACTTTCAGAGGAAGTCCGAACAGCGTAATGAAACCGCTTGCATCGTGGTGATCATACAGATCCCCGGTGGTGAAACTTGCCAGAGATTCGGAATAGAGAGAGTAGGGAGAAGTGGTTCCGGCCTTGATGATGTTCCCTTTGTAAAGTTTGAATTTAACGGTTCCGGTCACGTATTCCTGCGTTACATCCATGAAAGCCTGGATGGATTCCCGAAGCGGTGTGAACCATTTTCCTTCATAAACAATCTGCGCAAACTTATTGGCGAGATCCTTTTTTACTTCCATGGTCGCGCGATCCAGAACCAGCTCTTCCAGCTGTTCGTGCGCTGCCATCAGGATGGTCCCTCCGGGGGTCTCGTATACGCCGCGGGACTTCATGCCGACCACACGGTTTTCCACAATATCAATGATGCCGATTCCGTTTTTGCCGCCGAGGTCATTTAACTTGCGGATGATGTCGGAAACCTTCATTTTTTTGCCGTTAAGGGAAACAGGAATTCCCTTCTCAAAAGTCATTGTAACAGCGGTTTCTTTATCCGGCGCTTTTTCGGGGCTTACGCCGAGAACCAGGAGATGATCATATTTCGGTTCATTGGCCGGGCTTTCGAGTTCCAGCCCTTCATGGCTGATGTGCCACAGATTCCGGTCACGGCTGTAACTGTTCGATGCCGTAAAGGGAAGATTGATCCCCTTTTTTTTGCAGTAGGCAATTTCGTCTTCGCGGGACTGAAATTTCCAGATGTCCGTCATCCGCCAGGGAGCGATGATCTTAAGATCCGGGGCAAGAGCCTTGATGCCGAGTTCAAACCGGATCTGGTCATTTCCTTTTCCGGTCGCGCCGTGACAGATCGCCGATGCGCCTTCTTTCCGGGCGATCTTTACCAGAGCCTCTGTGATGCAGGGACGCGCCATGCTGGTGCCGAGAAGATATTTGTTTTCATAGACGGCACCGGCTTTTACACAGGGCATGATGTAGTCATCACAGAAACGGTCGGTCACATCGACGATATATAATTTGGAAGCACCGGAGAGAGCGGCTCTCTTGTCCAGACCTTTCAGTTCGCTTTCCTGACCGCAGTCAACGCAGCAGCAGATGACATCATAGTCAAAGTTTTCCTTTAACCATGGGATAATGGCAGTCGTATCCAGCCCTCCTGAATAGGCTAAAATGACTTTCTCTTTTTTCATTGTGAGATCCTCCTTTGATTTATTTTATAAATATACAACATGATCTACAGTAAATCAAGTATTTTTTTAAAGAAATGCTTGATTTTTATTCATATAATATGTATAATTATGAGGTTCTAATGTGGTATACTATTAGCAGTGAAAAAAGATAAGAAAGGAAATCTGGTATTTTATTATGATCAGAGCGGGAATTATAGGGGCAACGGGATATGCTGGAGCAGAGCTTGTACGGCTTCTTCTTATGCGGGATGATGTGAAAATTGTCCGGTACGGATCGCATTCTTTCCAGGGAGAAACATTCTCTTCCCTGTACGGAAATCTTTATTCGATGGCGGATGTTTTGTGTACGGAGGATGATATGGAAAAAGCATCTCAGGAGGCAGATGTGGTCTTTACCGCAACGCCGCAGGGATATTGTTCCTCCCATATTTCCGAAGCTATGCTGGACAGGTGCAGAGTGATCGACCTATCCGGAGATTTCCGTTTTCACAATGCAGCTACCTTTGAAAAGTGGTATGGAATAAAGCATGAAACGCCGGAACTTTGCAAAGAGGCGGTCTACGGACTTCCGGAAATCAACCGTGAAAAAATCAGGGAGGCAAGACTGGTCGCGAATCCCGGATGTTTTCCAACCTGTTCTTTTCTCAGCATTTATCCGTTTTTGAAGGCGGGACTGATCAATCCGGACACGATCATTATCGATGCGAAGACAGGAATGACAGGGGCGGGAAGAAGCGCCAAAGTAAATAATCTCTATTGTGAAGTCAACGAAAATACAGAAGCATACAGTGTTGCGGCACACCGGCATACGCCGGAAATTGAAGAGCAGCTTTCGAATGTATGCGGAAAAGAAGTGCTCATCAATTTTACGCCTCATCGTGTTCCGATGATGCGGGGAATCCTTGTGACAGCCTATGCAGACCTGATCAGGGAAACTGCGTATGAAGAAGCAGAAGCAGCCTGTGAGAACTGTTACGCAAAGGAAAAATTCATACGGATTCTCCCGCCGCATAAAGCTCCGGCGACCCGTATGGTACGGGGATCGGAATATGCGGATGTGAATTTTGAAATTGATTTTCGCACGCACCGTATTGTTATGATGGGAGCAATAGACAACATGGTAAAAGGAGCTGCCGGACAGGCCATTCAGAATATGAATCTGATGTTCGGCCTGCCGGAGGATAAGGGTTTGCTGCAGCTTCCTGTCATGCCTTAAAACGGGAAATACGGGGGGAGAAATTTCATGCTGAATCATCTGATCGATATTCGTCCCATGCTGGAGCAGGATTATGATGCAGTCCGAATTTTGTGGATGACGATCAAAGGCTTCGGAATCCGTTCCATTGACGATTCCCGTGAAAATATTGTTCGCTTTATCAAAAGAAACCGCGGAATCAGCTGTGTTGCCCAGACAAAAGAAGGGGATATTATAGGCGCGGTGCTCTGCGGGCATGACGGAAGAAGAGGCTGTTTCTACCATGTCTGTGTAGCAGAATTGTATCGCAGACAGGGGATAGGGGAAGAGATGGTCACCTACTGCCGGGAAGCCCTGGAGCAGGAGGGGATCAGCAAAATTTCCCTGATCGCATTTAAGGACAATCCGATCGGGAATTCTTTCTGGAAAAAACTCGGCTGGGAAGAGCGTACGGATATCAATTCCTATGATTTTGCCCTGAACGAGGAGAATAAGACACGGTTCATCAAATGATATGGCTGACAAAAGGAATATCACGGATTGCTCCCGCAATCCTATAAAAAATCTCGGAGGATAAAATGAAAATCATAGAAGGCGGCGTAACGGCAGCAAAAGGTTTCAAAAGCGCAAGTGCAGCAGCGGGAATCAAGTATCAGGGAAGAACGGATATGGCCATGATCTTCTCGGATAAACCATGCCGCGCTGCGGGGACCTTTACATCCAATCTGGTCAAGGCTGCCTGTGTTCTGTGGGATCGTGATATTGTAAAGCGATCGGGGAAAGCGCAGGCGGTAGTGATCAATGCGGGAATTGCAAATGCCTGTACAGGAAAAGAAGGGTTCATGTATTGTCAGGAAAGCGCACAATGCGTGGAAAAGGCGCTCGGCATTCCCGCAAATCATGTCCTGGTGGCCTCCACCGGTGTGATCGGCATGCAGCTTCCCATTGATAAAATCAAAAACGGCATAAAGGAAATGTCCAAAAAACTGGACGGATCCGTTCTGTCGGGAACGGAAAGCGCCAAAGCCATTATGACTACGGACACAAGAAAAAAAGAACTTGCCGTTTCATTCCCCATCGGAGGAAAAAAAGTAACGATAGGAGGCATGTGCAAAGGTTCCGGCATGATCCATCCGAATATGTGCACCATGCTGGGCTTTCTTACGACCGACTGCGCGATCAGCCGGAAAATGCTTCAAAAAGCCTTACGGGAGGATGTGAAGGATACCTTCAATATGATCAGTGTAGACGGCGATACCTCTACAAACGACACGCTTCTCCTTCTGGCAAACGGAGAGGCCGGTAATCCGGAAATTACGGAAGAAGGAGAGGATTTTGATACGTTTCGGAAAGCGCTTCACACGGTCAATGAAACGCTGGCCAAAATGATGGCAGGAGACGGGGAGGGCGCAACTGCCCTGTTCGAAGTAAAAGTGCTTCATGCAAAAAGTAAAAAGCAGGCAAAAACCCTGTCAAAATCCGTGGTTACTTCCACCCTGACCAAAGCTGCGATCTTCGGGCATGATGCCAACTGGGGAAGAATATTGTGCGCGCTTGGTTATTCGGGTGAAAAATTTGACCCGGATCACATGGAACTCAGTTTCCGGAGCAAAAATAAAAAAATACTGATATACAAAAACGGGACTGCCGTAAATTACAGCGAGGAAAAAGCAAAAGAGATCCTGTCTGCGGATACGGTCACTGCGATCGTGGATATCCATATGGGAAATGAACAGGCAACCGCATGGGGGTGCGACCTGTCCTATGACTATGTCCGCATCAACGCAGACTACCGTTCGTAGAGCCGACTGTATTTCAAATTAAAAGCAAAAGAGGAGAGTATATTCATGGAGCTGGATCCTGAAGTAATGCAGAAAGCGGAAACCCTGATTGAGGCGCTTCCGTACATACAGCGTTTTAACCGGAAGATCATTGTTGTAAAATATGGCGGTTCCGCCATGGTGGATGAGGAATTGAAAAAACACGTCATTCAGGATGTGGTGCTTTTGAAACTCGTCGGCTTTAAACCGATCATCGTACACGGCGGCGGAAAAGAGATCAGCAGGTGGGTCGGTAAAGTCGGTATGGAGCCGCAGTTTGTCGACGGGCTTCGTGTAACGGATGAAGTTACCATGGAGATCGCGGAAATGGTTCTGAACAGAGTAAATAAGGGTCTGGTCCAGATGGTAAATGAACTCGGTATGAAGGCAGTGGGAGTAAGCGGCAAGGACGGCCGGATGATCCGGTGCAAAAAGAAACAAAACAAGGCCGGGGATCTGGGCTATGTGGGGGAAATCACTTCGGTGGATCCGAAACTGATCTTTGATCTTCTGGAGAAAGATTATCTTCCGATCATCTGCCCTGTCGGATATGATGAAGGATATACAAATTACAATATCAATGCCGATGATGCCGCCTGTGCAATCGCGAGATCAATGAAGGCGGAGAAACTGGCTTTTCTTACCGATGTGGAGGGAGTTTATCGGGATTTCAGCGATAAAAACTCCCTGATTTCCGAAATGACGGTGAGTGAGGCGGAAGCGTTCGTAAACAGCGGGAATCTGGGAGGGGGCATGCTTCCGAAACTGGAAAGCTGCATAGACGCAATCAATAACGGTGTTTCCCGTGTGCATATCCTGGACGGAAGAATACCGCACTGCCTGCTTTTGGAAATCTTTACCAACAGGGGAATCGGTACGGCCATTCGGAAAGAAACAGAGGAGGCGTATTTTTGTGAATCAGGACAGTGAAAACATGAAGAAGAAAATTACCGAGGCGGAAAAAGTCCTGTATAAAACATACAATCGTTACCCGGTCGTTTTTGACCATGGGAACGGGGTGTACCTTTATGACACGGAAGGAACGGCGTATCTGGATTTTTTTGCAGGAATCGCGGTCAATGCCTTCGGATATCATTATCCGGGATATGATGAAGCTTTAAAAGCGCAGATCGATAAGATCCAGCATGTTTCCAATTACTTTTATAACGAACCTGCCGTTTCCGCGGGGCGGAAGCTTCTGCAGATATCCGAAATGGAAAAAGTTTTTTTCACCAATTCGGGGACGGAAGCAGTGGAAGGCGCCCTCAAGATCGCAAGAAAATATGCCTTCAACCGGAAAAAGGACAATTCCTGTTTTGAGATCATAGCCATGAATCATTCCTTTCACGGCAGGTCACTCGGTGCCCTGTCCGTAACGGGAAAGGAAAGCTACCGCAGTCCTTTTGAACCGCTGCTTCCCGGAATCCGGTTTGCGGATTATAATGATCTTGATTCCGTAAGGAGTCTGGTCAGTGAAAAAACCTGCGGAATCATCTGCGAACCCATTCAGGGGGAAGGAGGCGTATATCCGGCATCGGATGAATTTCTGAAAGGACTTCGAGACATTGCCGATGAACATGATCTTACGCTGATCTTTGATGAGATCCAGTGCGGCATGGGAAGAAGCGGGAAATATTTTGCCTGGCAGTACAGCGGAGTGAAACCGGACGTGATGACGGTTGCCAAGGCATTGGGAAACGGGGTGCCGATCGGCGCTTTTCTGGCAGCGGGAAAAACGAAGGACGCCATGACACCGGGGGATCACGGAACAACCTACGGAGGAAATCCTTTCGTCTGTGCGGCAGCGGATGCCGTGCTCGACATTTTTGAAAAAGACCGTATTCTTTCCCATGTGAACAGAGTAGGGGAGCATCTGAAAAAAAATCTTCTGGAGATGAAAGAAAAATATCCGCATATCAGGGACGTGAGAGGGAAGGGACTTATTCTGGGAATGGAATTTGACATCCCGGTCGGTCCGATCATCATGAAAGCGCTGACAGAAGAACATCTGGTTCTGATCAACGCGGGAGAAAAGATCATTCGTTTTGTCCCGCCGTTAATCATTACGGAGAAAGATGCGGATGATGCAGCAGGTCGTCTGGATATTGTCCTGAAACAGATATAGAGAAAATTTACGGCAATATGTTTTTTCAGGGAAAGGAAAACATGAAAACAGGAAATATGTCTGTTACGGATTATACAAATGCCCTTTCTTCCAAAGCACCCGTCCCGGGAGGGGGAGGGGCAAGCGCTCTTTCCGGTGCTCTTTCGGCAAGCCTTGCGCAGATGGTCTGCAATCTGACGATCGGGAAGAAAAAATATGCGGATGCAGAGGAAGAAATCACCCGCATCGGACAGGAAATGAAGGAAAAACAGGATAAGTTTTTATTTCTGGCAGATCAGGATGCAGAAGTATTTGAACCGCTTTCACGAGCCTACTCCCTTCCCGCACTGACAGAAGAAGAAAAAAAGAAGAAGGAACAGATCATGGAAGATCTTCTTGCCGCTGCGGCAAACGTCCCTCTCCGGATCATGGAGGAGGCAGCAGCCGTATCCGACGGACTGGCGGTACTCCTGGAAAAAGGAAGTACCCTGGCCGTTTCCGATGTCGGATGTGCGGCGGGTTTTGTGCGTGCAGCCATCAGCGGCGGGATGCTGAACGTAAAGATCAATACGAAGCTTATGAAGGACAGAGAGAAGGCGGCCGGGCTTGACCGGCGTGCCGGAGAACTTTTTGAAACCGGAATCCGTAAAGCGGATGATATCTGTAAACGTGTTCTGGAAAAAATGGGATCCTGAAAATATTCGGAGGGCTTTTTATGATTCTGTTAAAAGGAAAAGATACCGTTCAGAAGATCAATGAAGAAATCCGGGCGAAGATTGAGCAGGATAAAAATGCTGTACCCGTCATGTGTTTTGTGCGGATCGGAGAGAAACCGGCAGATATCTCCTATGAGAGGAGCGCAGTGAAATATCTGGAAGGTCTGGGGTTTACGACCGTAAGAAAAATATTTCCTGCCGAAATATCCGATGCGGAATTTCAAACCGAATTTTCAAGGCTCAATGCGGATCCGGCTTTAAACGGGATCATGCTGTTCCTTCCGGTTCCGAAAGGAATCAACATAAAAAAAATTGCAGCAGCAATCGATCCTCAAAAAGATATGGACGGAATAAGCCCGGTCAATATCGCAAAGGTATTTGAAGGGGATGAGACGGGATTTGCCCCCTGTACGGCGGAGGCAGTCATGGAGATCCTAAAGTCAAATGATATTCCGGTCTCCGGAAAAAAAGTAACGATTGTCGGCCGGAGTATGGTGGTAGGGAAGCCGCTTTCCATGCTGATGCTGAAGGAAAATGCCACGGTGACCATATGCCATACGAAAACGACAGATCTCCCGAATGAATGTAAAAGAGCGGATATTCTGGTGGCAGCGGCCGGCAGGGCAAAAATGCTGAACAGAGATTTTGTGGGACAAAATGCGGTGGTGATCGATGTGGGGATCAATGTTTTACCCGACGGAAAGATCTGCGGGGATGTGAATCCGGATTCCCTGTCTGACATTGCATCTGCCATGACACCGGTCCCCGGCGGCGTAGGGGTCGTGACAAACTCCATTCTGGCCAAGCATCTCATGCGGACAATCCATCTGTAAAATGACGTGAATGTCAAAAGGAATATCACGGATTGCGCCCGCGATCCTGTCATAACATAAATCAGCACCGTCCTTATATCGGACGGTGCTGATTTATGGTCGGACGATCTTTTTACATGATGGTTTTCTGTACCTGCTTTAATGCTTTCTGCACAGGCGGCAGCAGTAAAAGAACAACGGTTATGGCAGCTTCCGCAAGAAGAAAAGAATAATTGTAAATAAACGGGTAAAGGAAAGCAATGGATTTCGGAAAACTGGCCGGCATATCGCTCATCCAGAAAAGGTATCCGCCGAGAACATGAAAAAGTCCGCGTGCAAAAACCGCAAACAGATATCCTTTCAGGAGACCGTTTTTCTTTCCGGCAAACAGACCGGACAGACCAAGCGCAGCAAACGCAAACAGGTAATCGCAGCATACCTGCAGTACATTTAAAAAATACGGTTCCTGAATAAACTGAAGAATTCCATAGGCGAAACCGGTGACAATACCTACCCTGACCCCGTACCAGTATCCGATCAGGCAAATAAACAACATGGAACATAAGGTGACCGAACCTCCGAACGGCAGCTGGAAAAGCCTGATGTAGGAAGCAACAAAGGCAAGAGCCATTGCTGCAGCACATACCGAAAGATGCTTTGCTGAAAAAAATGATTTGCTTTTATTAACAGATACCTGTGACATAAAAAATTCCTCCTTGTTTGAGTTCAGGAGGGAATGCAGAGAAATATCCTTTTGCCTCCTTACGCCGGTATTACCCGGTTCAAGTGATAAGGGTTTGGTTTATTCAACCATTCTCAGCAATTGCTCCCCTGGCCTATATTTATTGCAGTTCGAGTATAATCATAAAGCGGCGGAATGTCAAGTTTTGTGGGATAAGCCCTTGTTTTTCAAAAAGAATCCGTTTAAAATAGAAAATACAGACCGGGCGGCATTCCGAAAGGAAGGCTGCTTTGAATAAAAAAATTACAAAGACGGTTTTAATACTTCTGGTCCTGCTGATATTCGGGGTAACATATGGGTGCGGCCGGTTGGAAGGAATCGATGATTCGGATAATGCGGAAAGCGCAGAAACTGCGGATGATCTTTCCGATCAAATAGATGAAAGTACAACGGTTGGTTTCATACAGAATTCATCAACAGAAAAGGCTCTTTTTTTTGTTCACGTTTGCGGATGCGTTGTGAATCCGGACGTGTATGCCTGTGAACCCGGATCGCGGATTACGGATGCGGTAAAGCTGGCAGGTGGATTTCTGGATGATGCCGAGTCTGATTATCTGAATCTTGCGGAACCCGTTACGGACGGAATGAAAATTTATGTTCCGTCTGCTGAAGAAATACAAAATGCAACGGGTGGTTCCGGATCTGTGTTTTTCGGGGGAACATTTTCCGAAAATACCGTCAGCGGCTCTTCTGAAAACGGAAAGATTAATATCAATACAGCGTCCAGGGAAGAACTGATGACTTTAAGCGGAGTCGGGGAAATAAGAGCGCAGAGCATCATCGATTACCGAACCACGAACGGATCATTTCAGAGGATCGAAGACATCATGAATGTCTCCGGGATCAAGGAAGCATTTTTCCAAAAGATCAGGGATCATATTTCTGTTTGAGGCTGAAACAGTTCATTACACGGATCCTTTATCACCGTCTTTCCCATAACAGAACGGACTTTATTTTCCGGACGACGATAAGGAGCTTACATGACTAAAGTTCTTGTGGTGGATGATGAAAAGCTGATTGTGAAGGGAATTCGTTTTTCTCTTGAACAGGACGGCATACAGGTGGATTCGGCATACGACGGGGAAGAGGCAATCAATCTGGCGAAGAAGACGGAGTATGATGTTGTTCTGCTGGATGTCATGCTGCCGAAGTTTGACGGATATCAGGTTTGTCAGGCTATTCGGGAGTTTTCGGAAATGCCTGTCATAATGCTTACGGCCAAGGGCGGGGATATGGATAAGATCCTTGGTCTGGAGTATGGTGCAGATGACTATATTACCAAACCGTTTAATATTCTGGAAGTGAAAGCCAGAATGAAAGCCATTATGCGCCGTAATACCAAAAACAGGAATAAGGAACACGATAAGGATACGGTTTATACGGCAGGTGATTTAAAACTGGATACGGACAGCCGCCGTGTTATGATCGGGGAAAAGGAAATCAATCTGACGGCAAAAGAGTTTGATATTCTGGAACTTCTCGTTACAAATCCGAATAAAGTATTCAGCAGGGAAAAACTGCTTTCTCTTGTCTGGGACGGAAAAAATCAGGAATCCGGAGATGTGCGTACGGTGGATGTTCATGTAAGAAGACTGAGAGAAAAGCTGGAACCTTCTCCGAGCGAACCGACATATGTTCATACAAAATGGGGTGTCGGGTATTATTTTCGTGCATAGGGTATCGGAATTATGAATATCAATATCATTGCGGTCGGCAGCCTGAAGGAAAAATTCTGGAAGGATGCTGTTTCGGAATATAAAAAACGTCTTTCCAGATACTGCCGTCTGGAAATTTCGGAAGTTAAGGATGAAAAGACACCGGAGGAGGCATCGGAAAAAGCGGAAGACCTGATCCGGGAAACGGAAGGAAAGAGGATTCTCGGCATCTTCGAAAGGAACAGAGCGGATTCTTTTGTTGTTTCTCTTGATATGAGAGGAAAAATGCTTTCTTCCGAAGAATTCTCAAAAACTCTGGAACAGTGGGAAACCCGGTCAAGAGGAAATCTTTCTTTTGTGATCGGAGGTTCTCTGGGCCTATCAAAGGAAGTTCTGTCCCGTTCGGATTACGTCCTCAGCTTTTCAAAACTGACTTTCCCGCATCAGCTTATGAGAGTGGTTCTTCTTGAACAGATTTACCGGGCGTACCGGATCATGCGCCATGAGCCCTACCATAAATAAGGGCAATACTTGCTCCGGATGCCTTTTTCTGATATAATTTCCTATATCTTTTCATTCGAAGGAGAATTCATATGGCGGATGAACTTAAAAATACGGAAAATGAAGCAAAAAAAATCGGTGAAGTCTGTATTGCAGATGAAGTTGTGGCAATCATTGCAGGACTTGCAGCAACCGAGGTGGAAGGCGTAGACTCCATGGCGGGAGGAATTACCAATGAACTGGTTTCCCGTCTCGGCATGAAAAATCTGTCAAGGGGAGTCAAGGTGGAAGTGACGGAAGACCATGTGAGCGTGGATCTATCGCTGAATGTTAAATACAGCTACAGCATTCCGGAAGTGAGCGCCAAGGTCCAGGAAAAAGTAAAGAACGCAATTGAAAGCATGACCGAGCTCAAAGTGATAGAGGTCAATGTCCGGATAGCCGGTGTTAACATACAGTAAGAAAATAAAGGGACAGTTTTGCGTGCGGAAGAACCTGCGCAGAGGACTGTCCTTTTTCCATGCAGGGAGAGTCAATGGAAGAAGGCAGTGAAATGAAAATGGCAAAAAAAACAGCACTCTACGGGATGCTGATCGCGCTTGCCATGATCCTTAGCTTTGTCGAAACTTTAATTCCGATCTCCCTCGGAGTTCCCGGAATAAAACTCGGGCTTGCCAATCTGGTTACAATCGTATGTCTGTATACCATGGGACCTGCGGGTGCTTTTGCTGTATTGATTGTCAGGATATTTCTTGTGGGGATTACATTCGGAAATCTGTTTTCTCTGATCTATTCGCTTGCCGGAGGAATGCTGAGCTTTTTCTGCATGATTCTTGCGAAGAGGACAGGACTTCTCGGAATGACCGGTGTCAGCATCATCGGCGGGGTGACCCATAACATAGGACAGATCCTGGCTGCTGTTTTTGTGGTCAGGACAATAGGACTTTTCTGGTATCTTCCGGTACTGATGCTTGCCGGGATGGTTACCGGCGCGCTGATCGGGGTACTGGCTTCTCTGATCATCAGCCGCCTGAAACCGGTCATTACGGAAATCAAGGAGGATAGATAATCAATGATCAGCACGGAAATCGAAGAACTGGTACTTTACGGAGAAAAAAAAGGCCTGATCACGGGGGACGATGCTGTATACGCGCGAAACAGGATTCTGGATTGCCTGAAGGAAGACGGGTATGATGAAAATGTTAAGCCGGATCCGGAGAAAGATCTTGAGGAGATACTGAAAGAGCTTTTGGATTATGCCTGCGAAAAAAAACTTTGCGGAGAAACCGTAACGGAAAGGGATCTGTTTGATACGCGTCTGATGGATGCATTGATGCCCCGTCCATCGGAGGTAATCAGAAAATTCCGGGAACTTTACCGGGAAAGCCCCGGGAGAGCTACGGATTATTTTTATACGCTGTCTCAGGATTCCGATTACATCCGGCGCTACCGGATCAGAAAAGACATCAGATGGAAAACCGAAACGGAATACGGGGATCTGGATATTACAATCAATCTTTCCAAACCGGAAAAGGATCCGAAAGCGATTGCAGCTGCGGGAAGAGCCAGGGCATCCGGTTATCCGAAGTGTCTTCTTTGCAGGGAAAATGTAGGCTATGCGGGACGCATGGATCATCCGGCAAGGGAAAATCACAGGATTATCCCGCTCATGATCAATCAAAGCGAATGGTTTCTGCAGTACAGTCCTTATGTGTACTACAACGAACACTGCATTGTTTTTAACGGAAAGCATGTACCCATGAAGATCGATGAGGCTGCTTTCCGAAAACTTTTTGATTTTATCCGCCAGTTCCCTCATTATGTTCTCGGCTCCAATGCGGATCTGCCGATTGTGGGCGGTTCCATTTTAAGCCACGATCATTTTCAGGGCGGTCATTATGAGTTCGCCATGGCAAAGGCACCGATTGAAATTCCGCTTTCTTTCCGGGGATACCCGGCTGTTTCGGGCGGAATTGTAAAGTGGCCCATGAGCGTGATCCGTCTTCGGTGCAGGGAGACGGAGCCGGTTATTCTTCTGGCAGCGGATATTCTGAAAAAGTGGAGGGCTTATACGGATAAAGCCGCCGTGATCTTTTCGGAGACAAACGGAGAACCGCATAATACGATCACACCTATTGCACGGAAGAAGGGAGAACTCTTTGAACTGGATCTCGTGCTGCGAAATAATCTGACGACCGAAGAGTGTCCGGATGGCCTGTATCATCCGCATAAGGGACTGCATCATATTAAGAAAGAGAATATCGGGCTTATTGAAGTCATGGGTCTTGCCATCCTGCCAAGCCGTCTCAGAGCGGAACTGTCCCTTCTTGGAGAATATCTGGTTTCGGGAGGGGATGTTTCCCGGGAGGAATCCATCCGGAAACATGCGGACTGGGCGGAGGAACTGAGAAAAAAATACAGTGCTTTCACAAAGGAAAATGTCGATGATATCCTGAAAAAGGAAACCGGTCTGGTATTTCTGAAAGTGCTGGAAGATGCAGGTGTTTATAAATGTACCGAAGAAGGCAGAAAGGCATTTCTCCGTTTCCTGGACGGGTGGACGGCTGTGGTATAATCAGATAAGACAGAAAGGAACGGAAAATGAACAAAACAAAAGTGGATATTGTCTCCGGATTTCTGGGGGCGGGAAAAACTACATTTATCAAAAAGCTGCTGGAAGAAGCAATCTCCGGCGAAAAAACGGTACTGATTGAAAATGAATTCGGTGAGATCGGAATAGACGGCGGATTCTTAAAGGATTCCGGAATTGAAATCCGGGAAATGAATTCCGGCTGTATCTGCTGTTCACTGGTCGGGGACTTTGCTTCTTCTTTAAAGGAAATACTGACCAAATTTCGGCCGGATCGTATTCTGATCGAACCGAGCGGCGTGGGAAAACTTTCCGATATCATGAAAGCGATCGCAAATGTGGAAAAGGAACTCGATGTGGAGCAGAATTCCGCCGTTACGATCGTAGATGTTAAAAAGTGCGGAATGTACATGAAAAATTTCGGTGAATTCTTCAACAACCAGATCCAGTTTGCCACAACGATCGTTTTAAGCAGAACGGATGTTGCCCCGCAGGATGTGATTGATTCTGCGGTGGAACTGATCCGCGGCATTAATCCGACGGCAGCCATAATCACAACGCCTATTTTCCTTCTCTCCGGGGGAAAACTTCTGGATATTCTGGAAAAACCGGTCGATCTGAAAACAGAACTTTTGAAACAGGTAAAAGACGAAGATGAATGCGGGGATGATGAGGAAGAAGAGGAACACGGACATCACCATCACCACCATCACCACGATCATGATGAAGACCACGATCACGACGAAGACCACGATCACGACGAAGACCACGATCATGATGAAGACCACGATCATGATGAAGACCACGATCACGACGAAGACCACGATCATGACGAAGACCACGATCATGATGAAGACCACGATCATGACGAAGACCACGATCACGATGAAGACCACGATCATGACGAAGACCACGATCACGACGAAGACCACGATCACGATGAAGACCATCATCATCACCATCATCACCACCATCATGGGCATGATGCGGATGAGGTTTTTACCAGCTGGGGAATGGAGCAGGTCCCTCCGATGACGGAAGAGAAATTAAAAGCTGTCCTGGAGAAACTCTCCGGCACAACGGATTTCGGAACGGTGATCCGTTCCAAAGGAATGATCCCTTCCGGGAAACCGGGCGAATGGCTTTATTTTGATCTGGTGCCCGGAGAAACTGAAATTCGCAGGGGAGTTCCGGATTATACGGGAAAGGTCTGTGTAATCGGATCGGATCTTAAGGAAGAGGAATTGAAGAAGGAGTTTAAACCAAGTCATGAATGACGGATATGAAGAGGAAGACCGGACGCCGGTATTTGTGATCAACGGTTTTCTGGAAGCAGGGAAAACCAGATTCCTGAAATTTACCATGGATCAGGACTATTTCCGGACGGACGGAAAAACGCTCCTCATTGTCTGTGAGGAAGGCGAAGAAACATATGAGGATCCGCTTCTTTCCAGAACCGGTACAGTCGGTATTTTTATGGAGAGCTTTCAGGAAATGTCGAAGGATGCACTGCATAAACTGGAGGAGGAGTATCACCCGGAACGTGTCCTGATCGAATGGAACGGCATGTGGCTGCAGAATACTCTGGAACTTCCGGAAGAGTGGTTCGTGAATCAGCAGATTACCGTTTTCGATACTTCCACCCTGGATCTTTACCTGAAGAATATGAAGCCGCTCATGGGACCGATGCTCAAAAACAGCGAGCTTGTGATCTGCAACCGGGCGGACGGATTTCCGGAGGAGAAACTTGGAAACTACCATTTGCTGATCAAGGCAATGGCCCCGAATGCGGAAATCGTGTTTGAAGGAAAAGAGGGAGAGATCCGCGGGGACTTCAGCATTGATCTGCCGTATGATCTGGATGCCGATGTGCTGGTCATAAAACCGGAGGATTACGGTGTTTTTTATGTGGATTCCATGGATCGTACCGAAAAGTATGACGGCAAGAGAGTGACATTTACCGCACAGGTATTGAAGCCGAGAGGTGTTCCGAAAGGTGTATTTGTACCGGGCAGGAAGGCCATGACCTGCTGCGAGGCGGATATGCAGTTCCTGGGACTGATCTGTCATTATGCCGGAGCAGATACCCTGAAGGATCGTGACTGGGTAAAGATCGAGGCCAGGATAAAGAATGAAAATACAAAGGAATATAACGGAAACGGACCGGTGCTTTACGCGGAAAGTGTTGCACTGACAGGAGCCATTGAAGAAGTGGTGCAGTTCTGATCCGACAGGAGACCGGAGCCGCCGGGAAAAAATATCAAAAGAATAGTTGAAACAATCCGTGATATTACCTTTGGCAGCCACATCATATGGCTTTATCAGGAAAACTCCGCAGCATAGGCTGCGGAGTTTATTTTTTATGATATTAACTGGTCGGAACAGGAGTGGGACGTGCCTCATCAAAGACCGACTTCACATCAAAAAGGTCACTCAGCTTCTGCTTATCCGGTTCCGTAAGATCACGCCACATGCGGTCACCGTCCAGATTTCTTCTCCCCTGGCGCAGATAATCCTTTCCCATCTGAACATAATATTCGTTGGAATCCACGTTGCAGAAATAACGGAAACCGGAATTATAGAGAGTCGTAAATTTGACATTATCGGCCTTATACGGATGCCAGTCGCCCACATCATCCCCGAATGCATAGATCAGGATATCCGTTCCGCCGATCAGAGGAGCTACCCTGGTCTGCCATTTATCATTATCTGTTTTCATTTCCGCCAGGCTGATTTTTCCGTAATATCGGTGCCCCCAGCTGTGGGAAGCGATTTCCCATCCGTCGTCCCTGAGACACTGGGCAACTTTTTTCACCGTTTCCTTGTCCTGCTCGATATTCGGATTTTTGCCGATGTAGGCATCATCCGTACGGTATCCGAATACACCGTTGTAGCCTGTCACGGCAACAATTCCCTTGGATCCCTTATAGGAAAAATCCGGATGCTTGTCTATAAAATCATCCACCAGAGGGACTACATCATAGGACCCTACGGAAATGCTTCCGTCATCCATCACCATTTCATTTTTCGGTTTTCCGTCTTTTCCGACGACCAGATCCTTGGCAAAGCCGTGACCGTCCATATATTCATAGTAATTGACATCATCCTCGGAAAGAACAAATCCCTTTTTCCCGGGGGGAAGCATGATGTCGCCTTCCACCATTTTTTTACCGCCGTTTTCCGTATCATCCGTTTCATAGGCGATGTCCTTGATGTTTACAAGAACATAACCGCGTTCATACATTTGCTGAAGCATTTTTTCAAATTCATTTTTTGTGGTCATGACTTCGTTGTAGCCGTTTACCTGTGCCTTAGACTGCCCCTTTGCGGAAAAGGCTTTATCGGTGTTCATGATCAGCGAATGGAAAAAGACATGGGTGATTTTATGGATGTCCTGACGGACGCATTTTTCTTTTGCATTGGAATAGGAGGCAATGGCAGCCTGTCCTTCTTCACTGGCAGAAGCCCCGGAATCTTTTTTGATCATTTCAATGGCACCGTCGTAATCATACTGCATTGCTTTATAGTCCGCATCCTTCAACAGAATTTCCGATGCACTTTCCGTTGTTACAGGGACCGTGGTTTCCGCAACAGTAGTGTAAGCCGCGGAGGTATCCGCCGTGACAGGAACAGGCAGATGGATTTTTTTACCGAAGATCAGAATGACGGCAATTAAAACACACAGAACTATGATAATGGCAAACGGAAATTTCGGAGATTTTTTTCGGCGGGAATGATGACGCCTGTCAGATGACGGATGATCCAGATAACCGTAATTTCTATAAGATGTCATTTTTGTTCCCCCGGTTCAAAATAAATGTATGGTACAGATATACGGAAAGAATGTTTCTCATGCTTTTCGGGAGACTGCTTCGGTCAATCCCTTAAACCGGTCTTTGCCGGGCGGAGTTAAATTCATGCCAAGTATAATACACAGCGGCATGAAAAACAATATGTCTGTCCGGCCCTTCTTTACTTTAGAAATTTAGTGTGTTAAAATACGAAAGCGTTCATCAAGGGGGAATATACTATGAATAACAAGATCCATACGGAAGAGGTAGATCATTTGTTTCAGGCTATCCTGACATTGAAAAATCCGGAAGAATGCTATATTTTTTTCGAGGATGTCTGTACGGTGAATGAGCTTCTTTCGTTTTCCCAGAGATATGAAGTTGCGAAAATGCTGAGAGATAAGAAAACATACCTTGAAATCGCAAACCGGACGGGTGCGTCTACAGCGACCATAAGCCGCGTGAACCGGTCGCTGAATTACGGAAATGACGGTTACGATATGGTATTTAAGCGTATTGCGGATAAGGAGAAAAAACACGGGAAGGAATAATCAGGTTTCTTTTTCCTTTTTCTTTTTATTTTTTGTTTCGGAATTATCCTTTTCCATTTCATCGGCAATGAGTTCTATGATCTGCTTCTTGGCATAGACATCCAGCATCAGTTCGCAGACAAAGGCAAACAGCGTCAGATATTCCCTGTCTTCATCGGAACCTGGCGATTTTTCCATCTCCGAAGCGGCTCTTTTGAATTTATCCATGATGTCCGGCTTCAGGCTCCGGACATTCTGTTCTTCTACGGAAAGGATACTCCGGTAAATATCGGATAGATTCGGTTTTCCCTCTTCCGCACGGAAGTATTGATTGGTCAGCGGATCAAACAGTGTTTTGATATCCGCAAGAGAAATCAGATTTTTAAAATAATAGATAAAAATCAGAAGAAGCATATGTTCCCGGGAGTATTTTTTCTTTTCCGGTGCCGGCAAAAGACGGTTTTTGGCATAGTTATTGATCATGGTTTTGGTCAGAGCCCTGTCTTCCGGATGCTGCTTTCCTCCGGAAAGGTGTTCATCCAGAAAACCGGTGACCTGATCCATGTACAGGTTGATATCGGGGATATCCTGTTCCTGGATAAAGGGGAAACGGTCTGTTTCAGAGAGCAGTTCTTCCAGAATATCTTCGGTTGTTTTCATAAGTATGACCTCCGAACCATATTATACAGTATTTAAAACTACATAACAAGGGGATTTCATGTTTAAAACAGATGATCTGAATGACAGACAGAAGGAAGCAATGGAATGGACAACGGGACCGGAACTCATTCTTGCAGGGGCGGGATCCGGAAAGACCCGCGTCCTTACACGCCGGATTGCTTATTTAATAGCTGAAAAGAAAATTGATCCGTGGAACATTATGGCAATCACATTTACGAACAAAGCAGCAGAGGAAATGCGTACACGGGTAAATGGTCTTTCGGGAGAAGATGCGGGAGCTGTGTGGATAGCAACCTTCCATGCGAGCTGTGTGAGAATACTCAGAAGATTCATAGACCGCATCGGATATGACAATCATTTTACCATTTATGATGCGGATGACAGTAAAACACTGATGAAAAAGATCTTTAAGGATCTGAACGTGGACACCCGCGTTTTTCGTGAGAGAAATGTTCTGACGGCTATTTCCCATGCCAAGGAAGAAATGATCGGGCCGGAAGACTTTTTAAAGAGTGCGGAAGGGTTTGCTGAACAGAAAACGGGTGAGTGCTATCGGGCATATCAGAACGGACTGAGAAAAAACAACGCGCTGGACTTTGACGATCTTTTGAAAATGACGGTAATGCTTTTTCAACAGTGTCCGGATGTCTTAAAACATTATCAGGAGCGTTTCCGTTATCTGATGGTGGATGAATATCAGGACACGAATGCAGTACAGTTCACATTTGTGAAACTGCTTGCCGGTAAATATAAAAATATCTGTGTAGTGGGCGATGATGACCAGTCCATCTATAAATTCCGCGGAGCCGATATCAGAAATATTTTAAATTTCGAGGAGGCGTTTCCGGGCGCAAAGGTCATCAAACTGGAACAGAATTACCGTTCTACCGGAAATATTCTGAATGCGGCAAACGATGTGATCAGGAATAACCGGGGCCGGAAGGAAAAGCGTCTTTGGACTTCCAACGGCGAAGGGGAGAGAGTCCGGATCATTCGGTATGAAAAGGCTTCGGATGAGGCGAAAGAAGTCATAGATGACATTGCCAAAAAAGCAGAAGGACATGATTTCGGCCGGTTTGCCGTTCTTTACCGAACCAATGCCCAGTCGCGTCTTCTCGAGGAAAAATGTGTTTCTCTCGGGATCCCCTATCAGCTGATCGGAGGCGTGAACTTTTATCAGAGAAAAGAGATCAAGGATATTCTGGCGTACTTGAAAACCATCGCAAACGGAAAAGATGATCTTGCCGCCATGCGGATCATCAATGTGCCGAAAAGGGGGATAGGAGGCACGACGATTGATAAAATCAGCGTTTTCTCGAATGCGCGCGGGATGAATTTTTATCAGGCATGTCTTCAGATTCCGGGCACAGGCATCCTTCCGGCAGCGGAAGAAAAAATTAAAAAGTTTACCGGTATGATAGAGGACTTCCGGGAAAAAAGCCGGACAATGACCATAGCCGGGTTGATCGATTTGGTGTGTACGGAGTCCGGCTACACGGACGAACTGAAAGAAGAAGGAGAAATCGAAGCACAGACGCGTCTGGAGAATATAGAGGAACTGATCAGCAAAGCGGCCTCTTTTGAAAAGGGGCAGGAGGACAGTCCGGTTGATGCAGACAACGGACAGCCGGGAAATGCAGGGCTGCTGTCTTTGCTGGACAGATTTCTGGAGGAGGTTGCCCTTGTTGCAGACGTGGACCGGATGGAAGACGGTTCCTCCGGAAAAATCACGCTGATGACGCTTCACGCGGCAAAGGGTCTGGAATTTCCGGATGTATACATGGTCGGAATGGAAGAAGGACTTTTCCCGGGGAACATGGCAATAGCGTCGAATGATGAAAGTGAGCTGGAAGAGGAACGCAGACTCTGCTATGTCGGAATTACCCGTGCCAGGGAGCATCTGACCATGACATCTGCCCGTTCACGCATGATAAACGGAGAACAGAGATTTTCTGCCGTCTCACGGTTTATAAAGGAGATCCCGGCGGAGTATACCGAAGCACATGAGGACCAAAATTCGTATGAAAACAGCAGATGGAGGAAATATGCGGGGAAAGAGGATTTCCCCCGGGAAGTGCCCGCATCGCCCCCCAACAGGAAAAAAGTTTCAGCACCGGCAAAACCGGCCATGTTCGGGAAAGAGTTTGTTGTAAAAAAAGCCGATTCACTGGATTATGCAGTAGGGGATACCGTGAGCCACATGAAATTCGGTACGGGAAAAGTTCTGGAGATCAAAGACGGCGGAAGGGATTACGAAATTACGGTTGATTTTGCGGAATTCGGCGTGAAAAAGATGTTTGCCGGGTTTGCCAGGTTGCAGAAGATCTGAAAATATGCTATATTCGGGGTGTATATTTTGAATGATCTCAAGGAGGATACGATCTATGGGAAACTTCGGAAATATGGGAAAGGAAGCAATGTCCAGAATGGAAGATTTGTGGGGAAATGTCAATAATCAGGTCGCTAATTCCAAGCTGACCGAGCTTCTTCATAAAAAAGAAGAAGAGGATCATAAGAAAAACACGCTTCTGTGGATCCTTGCCGCAATCGGTGTTGTTGCTGCGGTTGCAGGAATTGCCTATGCGGTTTACCGTTTCTTTACACCGGATTATCTGGATGATTTCGAAGATGATTTTGACGATGACTTCGACGATGACAGTTTTGATGATGAAGCCGTAAAAAAGCCGGTCAAAGAACCGGAAAAAACGGAATAAAACCGAAAGAGAATAAAAAACAGGAGTTCGCTGCGGCGGACTCTTATTTTATGAATGAAGGAGAAAACAGGTGGAACCATGTATTCATTTTCCGGCCTGCGGAGGATGCAGCTATCAGGACATTCCGTATGCGGATCAGTTGAAAAAAAAAGAAGCGGGGGTCAGGGAACTTCTGAAAAACGCGGCAGCAGGGAATCCTTTTCTGTGGGAAGGCATTCTGGCCCCTTCTGTTCCGTACGGGTACCGGAATAAAATGGAATATACCTTTGGAGATGCCGTAAAGGACGGACCGCTTTGCCTCGGCCTGCACAAAGCAAGAAGCCGGTATGACATCATTACAACGGATTCCTGCTGTATTGTACATCCGGATTTTAACCGGGTGCTCAGACTGACGCTTGATTATTTTACCGAAAAGAAGGTCCGTTTTTATCACAAGGTCCGGCATGACGGGACATTGAGACATCTTCTGGTCAGAAGAGGAAAAAACAGCGGAGAAATATTGATCGATCTTGTCACAGCTTCCGCGGGCGCGGGAGAGGATCTTCTGAAAGGCTGGAAGGACAATCTTCTTTCCGCCGGGACAGAAGGGAAAATCGTGGGAATTCTGCATACACGGAATGATTCTTTTTCCGATGCCGTGATCAATCAGGGGACGGAGATCCTTTACGGACAGGAGTATTTTACGGAAGAGCTGATGGGAATGAAATTTGATATTACGCCTTTTTCTTTTTTTCAGAATAACTCGGAAGGCGCTGAAATTCTGTATGGAAAAATCCGGGAATATATAGGAGATGTGAGAGGAAAAACAGTATTTGATCTTTACAGCGGGACCGGAACCATAGCCATTCTTTCGGCGGGTTTTGCCGCCGAAACGGTAGGAGTGGAAATTGTTCCCGAAGCGGTGGAAGCGGCAGAAAAAAATGCGGAAAGAAACCATGTTTCCAATTGCCGCTTTATCGCGGGAGATGTGCTGAAAGTGCTGGATTCCCTGGAAGAAAGACCGGACGGTATGATTCTGGACCCGCCGCGCGAAGGGGTACATCCGAAAACACTCGAAAAAATCCTTTCCTACGGGGTAAAAAATATGATCTATGTATCCTGCAAAACAGAAAGCTTTGTGAAAGAAATGCCCATGTTTTCGGAAAACGGGTATTCCATTTCCCGTGCCTGTTGTATTGACATGTTCCCGTTTACCAGAAACGTGGAAACACTGTGCCTCCTGAAAAGATAAAAACGGATGCCATAGTGAAAGCCGGAAAGAAGTAAATTTACAGGGAGGAAAGGGAAATAATGCGGGAACCGGTTTCCGCTCCGGAACGGTGGGAAATGGAAAGAACGGTTCTGTTTTCGGAAGCACGGGAAAGCGCATTCATTATTTTTTTCTCGGTAGCGGAATCCAGATTTGCCGTGATTTCATCCAGCAGAAGGATGGGCGGATCGGATACGATCGCACGCGCAACAGACAGAAGCTGCAGCTGCCCCTGCGAGAAAAGTTCTTTTCGGAAGGGAGTGTCATATCCTTTTTCGAGAGTCAGGATGATTTCATGGACACCGGCGAGTTTCGCGGCATTTTCAATCTGTTCTTTGGTAAGAGCGGGGTCATGGAGTGAGATCTGATCGGATACCGTGCCGTCCACAACAGGAAGATTCTGTTCCACACTGCCGAACAGTTTCCTTTTTTCGATGTCCGGGATACGGGAGGCAGGGACACCGAAAACGGAAATGCGGCCGTCCTGCGGAAGGTAGAGTCCCAGGATCAGGCGAAACACAGTGCTTTTTCCGATTCCGGTCCTGCCGGTCAGCGTGATATTTTCCTTTTGCCGGATAACCAGAGAAAGGTTTTTCAAAACGGGTTTCTCACTGTCATACCCGAAGGTGAGATTTGAAAGTTCCACACAGGGAGCATTGCTTTTTATCAGATTATCCGCTTTTACCGAAGGATCCGTTTCCGCTTTTTCCGGTTCATCCAGAAATTCGTCGATCCGTTTTTTACCGGCTACAGCAGACTGGATGGACTGAATTTCCATCCCGATATCTTCCAGCGGGTCGAAGACTTTTCCCACATAGGCAATAATGGCTACGGCGGTGCCCGCATCTATTCCGAAAAGAACGCGTATCCCGGAGCCGGCGGAGGCAAGGACCATCATAACGGCGATCACCAGTGTGCTGATCAGTATGATGAGGGGGGAATAGACGGAATCATAAAAATTGGTCTGATCCGAAGCACTGTACTGCTCGGTAATCCCGTTATTGTATCTTTTCTCCATATAATCTTCTTTTCCAAAAGAATGGATCATGCGGATGGTCCGAATGGTTTCCGGAATATGCCCGTTGATCTTTGCAGTTGCCCTGCGGACGGACATTTGGGAGACGAGCATTTTTTTCTGGAAGGAACGGGTCAGAAGAAAAAGAAGAGGGGCGGCAAGGGTGATCAGGATCCCGAGCCCGACGGATTTGATCCAGATCACGACCAGGATCCCGAGAACCTGGCAGATGTCCGTGAACATGCCGATCACACCGTCCGTAAAAAGTTCTTCAACGGTATCTACATCGTTCACAAAGCGGGATGCAATTTGCCCGGAGGTATTTTTGGTAAAATAATCTGCCGGAAGGAGAGGAAGTTTCTCAAGCATTCTGCTCCGCAGCATGTGCGTAATCTTCTGACCGAAAACAGTAATCAGAACTTCTTTGCCCGAGTCTGTGACACCGGAAAGGACCAGCAGCAGAAAATAGAGCAATGCAGGCATGAGAACGTCTGCTTTTCCGGCTGTAAGGCGATTGATGATCCCTGCAAGGACCAGCGGGGGAAGAAGGGAAAAAACAACGGACAGCAGGATGATAAGGAACAAAAGAGCAGAAAGAGTTCTGTTCTTTTTTACAACACTTTTCAGTGTCGAATGAAGAGAAGACTTATTCTTCATCTGTTTTTTCCTCCTTTCCGCCATGAAAATTTTCAGAGGACTGAAGCAGAAACAGGGCACGGTAATCCGGATCTGTTTCCATCAGAAAAGTGTGACTTCCGGAAGAAGCTTTTCCGTCCTTCATCAGGATCACCCTGTCCATATCCGGAAAAAGGGAAAGCCGATGGGAAAAAAGAAGAATGATCCGTTGTTTCCCTTCTTTACGCAGATTTGAAAAAATCTCCTTTTCTACCGGTTTGTCTACCGCTGAAAAAGGGTCGTCCAGAACCATCAGAGCTTCTCCCTGACAGAGGGCGCGTGCAAGCGCCGTCCGTTTTTTCTGTCCGCCGGAGAGCCGCGTGCCGCCGCTCCCGACATTTGTGAGGATCTGTTCCGGCATTTCGTCCGCTTCCCTTTCCATGCAGACATCGGCAAGATAAGGCCGTGCGTTTCCTTTTTTCCCGAGAAGGATATTTTCTTCGATGGAATCGCTTAAGAGTTCACTGTCATGCCCCTGGTAGGCAATGAGAAGGCTTCTTTCGGATGCGGAAATATCCCGGAGTTCCCTCCCGTTTATCCGGATGCTGCCCTCATAGGGGATCTCTCCGAGAAAAATCCGGCTGAATGCGGTTTTTCCGCAGGCAACAGATCCGGTAATTCCGATGATCTCCCCGGACTTTGCGTCAAAGCTGAGATCGTTGAGAAAAGGCTGCTTTCCGGGAAAGGATGCGGTAAGGCCGGAAACAGAAAGAGAGACCGGAACAGATGCGGAAAAATCCGAAGCAGGAACAGACAAAATTTTCCGGGCGGAATCTGTTCCGTCTCCGGTTTCTTCCGGTTCCCTCATGAGGGGAGAGATCCGTTTCCAGGAAATCTGCGCTTTTTGAACGGAATTAAAAAGTTTTGCCGCATGGGAAGATTTGACGGCCAGCTTGGAAAAACAGCTGAGATAGGTAGTGAAGGCGGCAAGATCCCAGGAGGAAAAACCGGTACCGGTCATATTTTTTGCCCCGAGCACGATAATGAAAATGACGCCGGTCATGGAAATAATCCCGTAGAGCGGCTGCAGGGAATTCTCCAGGATCCCGGCAGAAACCGCTTTTTTTTCATAGTCGAAAAGTTTTTCTTCACAGGATGCGTTCCTGTTTCCTTCCTGACCGAAAATCCGGTAGGTCATGGAATGAGACACACGGTCGAGGAAGGCATTGTTGAGCGCAGCAGAACTTTCTTTCAGAGCGGAATTTTTACTCCAGACCTTTTTTTTCAGGAAATAGGCTGCAAAATAAGCGGCAGGAGTAAATAAAACCGCAAGGACGGTAAGACGCGCATCATAAAAGAACAACATGACAAGATAGGCGATCAGGACCACACCGGTATCAAAAAGTTCTGTTGTGAATTTCCGCATACCCTCTGTACAGGTATCCACATCGGCAATGGCCTTTGTCATGAGGCTGCCGGTGCTTTCTTTTTCCAGTTCTTCTTTTTCTTTCTGTATCAGGGAATGATAGAGCAGACGCCGCATACGGCGGGAAGTATTATTGGCAAAACGTCTTACCCCGAACCGTTTTACGGATCGCATAAGCTGAACAAAAAGAATGGTCAGTACATAAAACAGGGCAAGATAAAGCATGCTGCTGAAAGTTTTCCTGCTTTGCAGGATATCGTAAAGGCATTGTACCAATTGTCCTTCGAACCACGGCCCGGCAAGCATTCCGACATTGTAAAGAATCCCGGCTGCCGTAACAACCGAGAGAACGGGAATTTCTGCCCTGAAATAGGAAGACAGTTTTTGCGGATGCATGAAATTTTGGATATCGGAATTCTCTTTCACTTTGTCACTTTGCCTCAAACATAGTATAATCTTTTCCAGGAGGGAAAACACCATGGAACTTAAATTCTTTTATAAACCGGGCTGTCCGTACTGCAGACAGGCATCGGAAATTCTGGATAAATTAATGAGAGAAAAACCGGAATATGCAAAAGTCGAAATGAAGCGCATTGATGAAACAACACAGCAGGATATTGCCGCCCGGTTTGATTACTGGTATGTTCCGAGCTTTTTTCTCGGAGAGGAAAAACTCTATGAGGCGGATCCGTCGTGGACAGAAGGAACGGTTCGTGCAAAACTGGAGGATGTATTAAAAAAATCGCTGGAAAAATGAAGGGGTCCGGAATGAAACAAAGGAAAAAACGGGCTGCGATTCTGACGGCAGTGTTGTTTACCCTGTCTTTCGGTATGACATCCTATGCGTTTTACCAGGCTCCTTCCAATATTAAGGGACTGCATGTAGCGGGACTCGGAAGCTATCTTGTACTCCGGGATCTTGGCGGCTCACAGGCAATCTGGAATGTGCGGGTGGATGACATCACCTCGGGTCAGGTCGGAGGGGAAGATGCCATGCTGCGTGAAAATAAAGATCAGGGAATTACAAATACGGTTATCATGTTAAATCAGTGGCAGAGTACCGACCCGGATATTCTTCCCGTTTCAGAACCGGCGGACGGAGCTGCTTTCTACGGTTACAATGTTTCTACGGATGCAGGCAGGGAGGCGGTACAAAAGGCTGCGAAGATCTGGGCAGCCCGCTACAAAGATACGGTTTCCAACTGGGTTATCGGCAATGAAGTAAATGACGGGAACCGCTGGAACTATCTTCCGGAAAAGGATATGACCGCTTATACAACCGAAGTTGCGGATGCATTTCTGATCTGGTATCACGCGATCAAGGCGGAAAATCCGGAAGCCCGTGTCTTTCTGCCTTTTGATTATCGCTGGAACTGGTACACGGATCAGGGACCGGGACTTTTTCAGGCTAAGGATATGCTGCCCGTGCTGAACGGGATTTTAAAGGATACGGAGTATGGAATTGCCTGGCATCCTTATCCGGAAGATCTGAACTATCCGGATTTCCTGAACAATGAAGACGCAAAGGATGATCCGGATTCACCGATCATCAATATGAAAAATCTTCATGTACTGACGGATTTCATGCAGCAGCCTGAATACCTTTCTCCTGCGGGGAAGGTGAGACATCTGATCCTTTCCGAACAGGGCTTTTCAGACCGCTCGGGAGAACAGGCACAGGCAGATGCCCTTACAGCCGCATTCCGGATTGCAAAGGAAAATCCGTATGTGGAAGCGTTTCTGTTAAACAGTGAAGTCGATGCACCGAACGGAGAAGACGGTAACTTTTTTGGCCTCATGCGGACAGACGGAACACACAAACTTGCTTATGACGCTTATAAAAACGAATAGGAGATAATCGGGATGTATCTTGAACTTCAAAATGGATCTGATGTAAGGGGAACGGCAATGGAAGGCGTTCCCGGGGAAAGGGTGAATCTGACAAAAGATGCGGTAATTTCCATTTCGAGATCTTTTATCCGGTGGCTCCGGAAAAAGAGCGGAAGGGAAAAACCGGTGGTTTCGATCGGCCGTGACAGCAGGATTACCGGCCCGGATATTGTTTTATGGTCCATCTCCGGAATGCAGGAAGAAGGTGCGGAGGTAACGGATTTCGGAATGGCAAGTACACCGGCCATGTTCATGAGCACGGTCCTGGAAAACTGGAAAGAAGACGGTGCAGTCATGGTAACGGCAAGCCATATGCCCTTTAACAAAAACGGCCTGAAATTTTTCACGGCTTCGGGCGGACTTGAAAAGGAGGACATCACACAGATCCTGAAAGATGCCGAAAGCCCGGAACTTTCCGATGCGGACAGGGCGGGGGAACCTGTACGGGAAAAAGCAAAGCAGGCTGATTTCATGGACAGCTACTGCGATTTCCTTTGTGAAAAAGTGAGATCCGGGGTGAATGCAAAGGATTATGAGCATCCCCTGAAGGGCTATCATATCGTGGTCGATGCAGGAAACGGGGCAGGAGGCTTTTTTGCCGGGAAGGTACTGGCCCCTCTTGGCGCAGATGTGTCCGGGAGCAGATATCTTGAACCGGACGGATCTTTTCCGAATCACATTCCGAACCCGGAAAATAAAAAAGCCATGGATAGCATTACCGATGCTCTAAAAGAGTCCAAGGCAGACCTTGGTTTTATTTTTGATACCGATGTGGACCGCGCGGGTGCGGTGCTTTCCGATGGAGAAGAGCTGAACCGGAACAGACTTATTGCCATGATCAGCGCTATTCTTTTAAGAGATCATCCCGGTACGACGATTGTGACGGATTCCGTGACCAGCACGGGGCTTGCCGAATTTATACAGGCGCACGGCGGGATCCACCGCCGCTTTAAACGCGGCTACCGGAATGTGATCAATGAGAGTATTCGTCTGAACAGGGAAGGATCGGATTCACAGCTTGCCATGGAGACAAGCGGCCACGGTGCGCTGAAGGAAAATTATTTTCAGGATGACGGTGCTTATCTCTGTATTAAAATGCTCGTGGAGCTTGGAAAAGGGAACAGGCTGGAAGAACTGATCGCCGATCTGAGAGAACCGGCGGAGAGTACGGAAATACGTTTCCGGTTCGGCATTCCGGATTTTAAGGCTGCGGGGTTAAAAATCCTTTCGGATCTGCAGGAAACGGTACCTTCTGTTCCGGGATGGAGTCTTGCTTCGGATAACCATGAGGGCGTGCGCGTGAACCTGGACCGGGAACACGGAAACGGATGGTTCCTTCTGCGGATGTCTCTCCATGAACCTTTAATGCCGTTAAACATCGAAAGCGATGAAAAGGGCGGCGTAAAGAAAATAGCGGCGGAACTCTTCCCGTTTATAAAAAAACAGTCCTGCCTGAATGCGGAAGGACTGGAAAATCTGATCCGATAGAACGGTGTTTTCCGGAGAACGGCAGGAACTTTATTCCTTCCGGAAAATAACGCCGTTCTCAGGATTCATGGAGTCGATGATGGCAAGAGAGTGCAGATCAATTCCCATACTGCGTATCCTTTCCCCGCCGGGCTGGAATCCTTTTTCAATTACAACGCCTGCCCCCACCAGTGTGGCTCCTGCCTCTTCGACCAGCCGGGATAATCCGATGACTGCTTTTCCGTTTGCCAGAAAATCATCAATAATCAGGATTTTGTCTTCAGGGAGCAGGAATTTTTTGGATACAATGATCGTGTTTGTACTTTTATGCGTGAAGGATTCAACAGAGGTTTTGTAAACTTCTCCTGAAATGTTCAGCGTTTTGGATTTCTTTGCAAATACGACCGGTACATTAAAATGTCGTGCTGCAATACAGGCGATGGCAATCCCGGAGGCTTCGATGGTAAGAATCTTGGTGATTTCCTTTCCTTCAAACTGATGCCGGAATTCCTTTCCGATTTCTTCAAGAAGACGGATGTCAATCTGATGGTTGAGAAAAGAGTCCACCTTCAGGATGTCACCGTCTTCAACCAATCCGTCCTTTAAAATACGCTCCTTTAATAACTGCATCTGCATTGCATTGTCCTCCGGCGTTTTGTTTTTATGATATTTAAAGTTCAGTATAAAGCATCGGGTCCGGTTTTTCAACTTTGAGGAAAAAGAAAGGAAGCTTTTCATGTCCGCGCTGAAGTATTTTTTCATGTATTCGGATCAAATTCCTGATGGAGTGGGATTTGCCATGTTCGGACCGGTGCATTTCCTGTGGCTGATCCTGCTATCCCTGATCGGATTTTGTATTTATCGCCGTTTTGGTAAAAAAGCATCCGAAAAGCAGGAGCATGAAACGGGAATGCTTGCCTGGATCCTGGTACTCATGGAATTTTCACGTGTTCTTTTTCTTTCGATCATCGGTGCCATGTCCATTTACGAACTTCCGCTTCATTTATGCAATCTTGCAAGCTTTATAGCGCTTGCGGATTATTTTGAAAAATGGAAATGGACGGAACAGACCCTGTTTTCCCTCTGCCTTCCCGGCGCGGCTTCTGCTCTGATTTTTCCCGACTGGACCCGATATCCGCCCATACACTTTATTACACTGAACGGCTTTTTTATTCATGCGGGGATTGTACTGTATATTTTGATGCGGATCAGGATGGGAAAGATCAAACCGAATATCCGTGAAATCTGGCGGCCGCTTCTATTCCTTCTTTTTACGGTACCGGTGATTTATGTTTTTGACCGTATCTTTAACGCCAATTATTTTTTCATCAATGTTCCCTCACCGGGTTCTCCGCTGGAGCTTATCGCGAATGTGATGGGAGTGCCGGGCTATCTTGTCGGCTATGCGCTTCTTGTGCTTATGATGATGCTTCTCATGTACGGAATTTATGCGCTGTTTTCCAAATTTCTTCCGCATCGAAACCGATGATCCTTTGAAAGGATTGCGGGAGCACGAAGTGTGCTGCAGGACATCCGGCGGATGTCTGCTCTGCAGCGATCGCAGCGGAACAAAGAACAATCCGAGATAGTATTTTTGACGACCGCATCACAATATGAATTCCGGGAGGTGTTTCCATGAAAGAAAAAAAGAATCGTGCAGTCATTGCGCTTATGTATGATTTTGATAAAACGCTCTGTACAAAGGATATGCAGGAATATACTTTTATTCCGAGTCTTGAGGAGTCTGCTTCTTCCTTCTGGCAGGAAACCGGAGAGACGGCAAAAAAAGAAAAGATGGATCCCATTCTTACCTATATGTACCTGATGATCCGGAAATCACAGGACAGGCATTTACCGATCCGACGGAATGTATTTGTGGATGCAGGAAGAGACATCCGGCTTTTTCCGGGCGTGGATACCTGGTTTGAAAGGGTTAATGCTTTTGCCGCCGAAAAGAAAGTCAATCTGGAACATTACATTATTTCTTCCGGCCTGAAGGAAATTATTGAGGGGTGCCCGATCAGCAAAGAGTTTAAGGAAATCTATGCCTGTGAATTTCATTATGATGAAAACGGAGTGGCAGACTGGCCCAGGATAGCGGTCAACTATACCAATAAGACGCAGTTTCTTTTTCGAATCAACAAAGGAATTCTGGATGTTTCAAATGACAGAGATCTGAATGCCTATATCCCGGAAGATGAACGGAGAATCCCTTTCAGGAACATGATCTATATCGGAGACGGAATGACGGATGTTCCCTGCATGAAACTGGTCAGGACAAACGGAGGGAAATCCATTGCCGTTTATGCCAATCATGACAGGAATACAGTCAATACGCTGCTCATGGATATGCGTGTGGACTATATTGCCAGAGCGGATTACAGACCCGGAAGCGAGCTGGAAGAAATGATACGCTGCATCATTACAAAAGATGCTGCGGAATCCGTACTTTCTTCGGAGCATACAAGGCAGATGAAAGCCGTAAAGACAGAAAGCAGGCAGGAAAAAGTTTCAAAGAGCAGTCAAAAAGGCAGCTAAGAAATGGTACCATATATTGTGGTGTTATTATTCTGACAATATTTTGTATAAATGTGGATACAATATACTTAATAAAACTTCACTAAATATTTACCGGAAATTTGAAGAGAACATTTGTCATTTTGACTTTTAAATTTTTGAAATATTCTGACACTAATTTTTACAATCGCAATTTTGAGTTTATTATTTTCCTGATTGCAGAATAATCAATGGATTTATTGACAAATATCTTAAAAAGATTTATAATTCACACAACTGAAAAATTACATCACAGGTTTTGACCTCAATTGTAGTATTCGCCCAAACGGAGCAATAGGTTTTTTTGAAACAGTCTGCATAAACGAAAACAAAAACGGTTAAGGAGGATCAGGGAATGTTAGTTGATAAGACCAATGTATTGAAAGAAGCAGAGGCTAAGGCAGTTGCAGCAGCAGCTCCGGTAAAGAAAGCGACCACAGCAAAGAAACCGGCAGAGAAGAAGGCTGCAGCAAAGAAACCGGCAGAGAAGAAAGCCGCAGCAAAGAAACCGGCAGAGAAGAAAACCGCAGCAAAGAAACCGGCAGAGAAGAAAGCCGCAGCAAAGAAACCGGTCGAGAAGAAAGCCGCAGCAAAGAAACCGGTCGAGAAGAAAGCCGCAGCAAAGAAACCGGCAGAGAAGAAAGCCGCAGCAAAGAAACCGGTCGAGAAGAAAGCACCGGCAAAAAAAACAACCAAGAAATAATCAGATCGGTAATACCGGATAAGGAGTCATTTTCTACGATGGGTAAAAAAACAGATAAAGCAGTAAAACTTGATGAGATAAAAGCCGAGCTTAAAGCAGGCAGAAAAACACAGAAAAAAGCAATTGTAGCCGAAACAGTGGAAAAGGCAGAGGCGAAGGAAGTCAGGACTGCACGGAAGTGCACAGTTACTGTTGAGTTTGCCGGTAAATCCATTGATACGGATGAAGTTGTAGAGCGTGCTGAAAAGGACTACAGGAAGGCCCATAAGGCTGCTGTAATTAAAACGCTTGCGCTTTACATCAAGCCAGAAGAGAGCGCCGCTTATTATGTTGTAAACGGAGACGCTTCTCCTTCGTACAAAATTTCTCTGTGATAAAATCAGAATTAAATGAGAGTCCCCGCATTCACCGCGCGGGGATTTTTTGATACAATAGGATAAGAGGATTGAGTCGCCAAAAGCAATATCACAGAGGGAGGACCGTTTTATGTACTTTGAAAATTTGATTTGGACTGCCGTAAAAGATGATGCAAAACTGAGCATTATTCCGAAGATGGCAAACCGGCACGGGCTGATTGCCGGCGCAACAGGAACGGGGAAGACCATCACGCTGAAGGTGCTTGCGGAATCTTTTTCCGATGCAGGGATTCCGGTTTTCCTTGCCGATGTAAAGGGAGATCTTGCCGGTATGTGCAAGCCGGGCGCGGACTCCGAGGATATGCAGAACCGCATTCGGAAACTTGGATTGTCCGATGCCGGATTTTCCTATCAGGCCTACCCTACCTGCTTCTGGGATATATTCGGGAAAAACGGCCTTCCGTTAAGAACAACTGTTTCGGAATTCGGACCGCTTCTTTTTGCAAGGCTTTTGAATTTGAACCAGACGCAGAGCGATATCCTGAACATTGTTTTTCGGATCGCTGATAATGAAAAACTTCTTCTTCTGGATATGAAAGATCTTCGCTCCATGCTGAATTATGTGAGTCAGAATGCGGATACCTATCAGGAACAATTCGGAAATCTGGGAAAGTCCAGCATCGGATCTATCATGAGATCGCTGGTTTCTCTGGAAGATCAGAATGCAGACCGGTTTTTCGGTGAGCCGGCACTTGACATTCATGACTGGTTCCGGAGTGATCCGTCAGGAAAGGGAATGATCAATATTCTGGATTCCCGTTCTCTGATCAATAATCCGGCCACCTATGCAACTTTCATGCTATGGATGCTGTCGGAACTTTTTGAAGTCATGCCGGAAGTCGGAGATCCCGACAAACCCAAAATGGTATTTTTCTTTGATGAAGCTCATCTTTTATTTGACAATACGCCGCATGCGCTGCTCGAAAAGATCGAACAGGTCATGAAACTGATCCGCTCCAAGGGGATAGGCGTATTCTTTATCACGCAGAATCCGAAAGATATTCCGGATGAGGTGCTGGCTCAGCTCGGAAATAAGATTGAGCATGGCTTGCATGCCTATACACCGGCGGAGCAGAAAGGAATCCGTGCTGCTGCGGATTCCTTCCGTACCAATCCGGAGTTTGACACCGCAAAGGCCATCCAGGAACTTGGAACAGGAGAGGCAATTGTTTCCTTCCTGCAGGCAGACGGTTCACCGGCTGTCTGCAGCCGTGCAAAGATCCTGCCGCCCCGGTCGCTGATGGGATCAATTGATGACATGACACGTCAGGCGTGCATATTGTCATCCCCGCTGAAGGATAAATATGCAGTTATGGTGGACAGGGATTCTGCTTACGAATTTTTGCAAAGGAGAGCCGGAGAAGAAGAGAAGACCGCTGCAGATGAAAAGGCCAGGAAGGAAGCACAAAAGCAATCCGATAAAGAGGCAGCAGAACGGGCAAAAACAGAGGAAAAAAATATAATAGCAGAAGCAAAACAGGCGGCAAGGGATCAGGCGGCGGCTGAAAAAGAAAAAGAAAGAGACTCCAAAAAAGCAAAACGAAGAGTTGCCACGATAGCCGGAACCGCGGCGGGAACGGTAGGAAGGGAAATCGGGAATCAGCTCGGAAAATCCGTAGGAGGTTCCTTCGGGAAAAGACTGGGCGGAAATGTGGGAGCTTCTCTCGGGAGAGGACTTCTGCAGACGTTGCTCAAGCTGTAGCTTTGTGCTATACTTTCTCATAATTTATGGACGCGGTCGTTCAGAGACCGCGTCTGTTTATTTCCCCGGGGAGAGAAAAAAATAAATAAATGAGAGGTAGAAAACTTGATTAAAATCTGTGTATTTGATCTGGACGGAACTCTTTTGAATACCCTTTTTGCATTGCAGCGTTCGGTCGGCCTGGCGCTTGAAAAATTCGGATATCCGGAAATCGATATCCCGCATATTAAAAAATTTGTCGGAACCGGGGGCTATAATCTGATTCGGAAAACGCTCTTATATTTCGGCGACAGTGAACTCAAAAATCTGGATGAGGCATACAGGATATACGGGGAAAAATTCCGTGAGAACTGCAATTATATGGTGAAGCCTTATGAAGGAATGCCGGAAGTCCTGCAGCAGTTGAAAAAGGACGGGATTTTGACAACGGTGCTTTCCAATAAACAGCAGGAGAGAGTGGAAGACAATATTTTTTCCACATACGGGAAAAATGTATTTGACAGAGTTTACGGCGAACGGAAAGGGATCCCGTTAAAACCGGATCCCTCGTCGCTTCTTTCTCTTTTGGAAGAATTCGGGGTAAAACCGGAAGAGTGCATGTATTTCGGGGATACGGCAACGGATATGGAAACGGGAACCGGAGCAGGCGCCGTGACGGTCGGTGTGCTCTGGGGATTTCGGGAGAGGGAAGAACTGGAAAAATTTCACCCGTATGCCATCATTGATGAACCATCGGAAATCCCGTCTCTTGTAAGACCGTAATCAAAGGAATTTTTTAAGAACCGGATTCGGATTGGAATGGGAATAGGAAAAACCGATGGTGCGTTTTTTCAATGCGGGAGTAAGCGGAATTTCCACCAGAGAACCATTCTCCAGATCTTTTTCGACAAATTCCCGGATAACGCATCCTATTCCGAGCCCGATCTTTGCGAACTCGATCAGAAGATCCATGGTGGTGACCTCCAGAAGCTGATTGGTTTCAATATGATTTACATTCAGATATTCGTCAATATAGTGACGGGTCATATTGGTATTATCCAGGAGCATGATGGAGCCTGTCGCAAACAGATCACAGTTTTTTCCTTCCCGCAGTCTCAGGTTCTTCAGGTATTCCGGTGTGGCGGCAAAGATATCATGGATATCCATGACCGGATGAAAGGAAAGAGGTTTTCTGTTGCTTGGGAGTGCAATGAGCCCCAGGTCCAGAAGACCTTTTTCCAATTGGGTGACAGTATGAACAGTTGACTGCGATTCAATGATCACTTTCACATGCGGATTTTTACGTATGAAGTTTTTCAGATACGGAAGCAGGATATATTTGCACAGAGTGTTGCTTACACCGATCCGGATCTGTCCCATATGAAATTCCTTGATCCGTTTCAGCTGCTGTTCTCCGAGGCGTAATGCATCAAACGCTTCGGATACATGTTCAAACAGCATCTTTCCCTCCGGAGTTAAGGTTACTCCGCGGGAATTCCGGGTGAACAGGATTACATCCAGACTTTCTTCCAGCCTGGAAACAGCTTTCGATATGGCCGGCTGGCTGATATAAAGTTCTTTTGCCGCACGGGATATGTTTTCCGCTTTTGCGACCTCATAGAAGATCCGGTACTGGGATAAATGCTGTTCCATATTTATAACCTCATTTCATAGTATCTATTCATAACATATATTCCTATTATACATTATTCTATGCTATGATAAAACCATCCGGATCAAAAAATCTGCAGGATCTTTTCCGGATAAGCATTTTTTCTGCAGCAGGAGGTTTCTGTATGGGAATGACGATGTCACAGAAAATTCTGGCAGGGCACGCCGGACAGGCAGAAGTAAAGGCCGGACAGCTGATTGAGGCAAATCTGGATCTGGTACTGGGAAATGATATTACATCCCCCGTTGCGATCAATGCCATGAAGGAAATGAAAAATCAAACGGTTTTCGATAAGGAAAAGATCGCTCTGGTCATGGATCATTTTATTCCGAACAAGGATATCAAATCGGCGGAAAACTGCAAGTGCTGCCGGGAGTTTGCATCGGCACATTCCATCTCGCATTATTATGATGTCGGAAAAATGGGCATAGAACATGCGCTTCTGCCGGAGCAGGGGCTGGTTTCTGCCGGAGACCTGATTATCGGAGCGGATTCCCATACCTGTACCTACGGCGCACTCGGCGCTTTCTCCACGGGAGTCGGAAGTACGGATATGGCAGCAGGAATGGTTACGGGGAAGGCATGGTTCAAGGTTCCTTCCGCCATTCGTTTTGAGCTTTCGGGGAAACTCAGAAAAAAAATTTCAGGGAAGGATCTGATCCTTTCTCTGATCGGCATGATAGGCGTGGACGGCGCGCTCTATGAATCCATGGAATTTACCGGCTCCGGCGTGGAAAGTCTCAGTATGGATGATCGCTTTACAGTCTGTAATATGGCGATCGAAGCAGGCGGGAAAAACGGTATCTTCCCGGTAGATGATATTACAAAACAGTATTTGAAGGAGCACTCGAAGAGACCTCTGAGGATTTATGAAGCAGATGACGATGCAGTTTATGAAAAAACGATCCGGGTTGATCTGAATGAGATCGACTATACGGTTGCTTTTCCGCATCTTCCGGAGAATACAAAAAAGGCGGGATCATTCGGAAAAATAAAAATCGACCAGGCAGTGATCGGCTCCTGTACAAACGGAAGGATCAGCGATTTAAGAACCGCCGCTGAAATTCTGAAAGGCAGGAAGGTGGCGGAAAAGGTACGCTGCATCATCATTCCGGCTACACAGAGCATTTATCTTCAGGCAATGAAAGAGGGACTGATCGAAACATTTATTGAGGCCGGTGCCGCTGTATCCACACCTACCTGCGGCCCCTGTCTGGGAGGGTATATGGGAGTTCTTGCCGCCGGAGAAAAATGTATTTCCACAACAAACAGGAATTTTGTCGGGCGTATGGGGCATACGGATTCGGAGATTTATCTTTCGGATCCTGCTGTAGCAGCTGCAAGTGCTGTCATGGGCTATATTGCTTCTCCTGAGGAGGTACTATGAAAGCAAAGGGACATGTTTTTAAATATGGAGAAAATATCAATACGGATGTTATCATTCCGGCGCGATATCTGAATGCGACAACGGGAGAAGAACTTTCCGTGCATTGTATGGAGGATATAGACAGGGATTTTGTCAGGAAAGTAAAACCGGGAGACATCATGGTGGCACGTAAAAATTTCGGCTGCGGATCATCCCGGGAGCATGCACCGCTTGCCCTGAAAAGTGCCGGGATCAGCTGCGTCATAGCAGATACCTTTGCCAGGATTTTTTTCCGGAATTCGATCAATATCGGACTGCCCATTCTGGAATGCAGAGAAGCGGCACAGGAGATCAATGCCGGAGATGAAGTCGAAGTGAATTTTGACACCGGGATTATCCGTGATCTGACACTGGACAGGGAATTTCAGGCGCAGCCTTTTCCGGAATTCATGCAGAATATCATTCATGCAGGCGGTCTCATAGGATATGTCAACGGAAAAAAGAAGTAGAACCGTCAAAAAAGCTGCTGCGTGCCAATGACGGCAGGATGTGGTATAATAGAACAAACTTAAAAACAATCTCGCTTTAAGGTGAGGTTGTTTTTAGTTCCAATCCTGATCGGAGGAAACGCCGAATGTATTTTGACAATGTGCTTTTTGACCTGGACGGAACCTTAACGGATTCAGGAAGCGGAATCATCAAATCTGTCCGGTATGCCATAAAGAAATACGGACTTGAAGAACCGGATCAGAAGGTATTGAGGACATTTGTAGGCCCTACGCTGGAGGAAAGCTTTAAAAAGTATTACGGAATAGAAAGAGACGATTTTCTTCCTATTCTGAATTATTATCGGGAGTACTACAATGCAAAAGGAATGTTTGAGAATGCCGTTTACCCGGGAATAAAAGAGCTTTTAAAAAATCTGGGAGCGTCGGGAAGAAAGTGTTTTGTTGCAACAACGAAACCGGTCCGTCCCACCAGGGAAGTACTGGATCATTTTGAACTGACACAGTATTTTACGGATATCGGTGCTCCGGAGGACGATCTTTTAACAAGCGGGGATAAGGATGTAATCATCAGGAATCTTCTGAAAAAGAATGGGATCCTTCAAAAAAATGCTGCTGTGATGATAGGTGACCGCGGAAGGGATGCAGAGGGCGCAAAAACAAACGGAATTTCTTTTGCAGGGGTGTTGTATGGATACGGTACCAGGGAAGAGTTAACGGACGCGGGATCGGATTACATATTGGAAACGGTAAGGGATCTTTCAAATTTTCTGATGCAGGCGGGTTAAAACCCCTGCAGGGGAGAAAGCATTCATGATTGAACTCGGGTTTGCAAAAAGGGATGTTATTGTTCCGATCTGCAGAGACAGCAGAGAGGTGCTTGTGCGTTCCGCCATGGAAGGCAGAATGGGAAGAGTATGGGTTCCGGGAATGGAAAGCCCGTCCTTCTGTCTGATCCGGCTGGGCTCGTTTTCCTATCCCCTCGGAGTCCCGCCGAAAGGCGCAGAAGCACTGGATCTTTCAAAAGTGCTGCGGACAGAATGCAGAAGTTCCTTCATTACGCCGCAGAATGATCACTGGATCAACTGGCTGGATCAAAATCTGAACTGTGCTTACCGCACGGTATCGCGCTATGCACTGAAAAATGATGAAACGCATTTTGACAGGAACAGACTTCAGTCTTTTGTAAACGCGCTTCCGGATGAGTATCACCTGAAGAAAATCGACCATTATTTTTATCGGCTTGCCCTGAAAGAGGAATGGAGCGCTGATTTCGTATCCAATTTTGAAAACGAAAAAAAATTTGCAGAATACGGAATGGGGTATGTGATTACAAAAGGAAAAGAGCTTGTCAGCGGCTGTTCCGCATACGGATTTTCAGAAGGCATGATGGAAGTGGAGATTGATACGAAAAAAGAGTACCGGAGAATGGGACTGGCTTCCTGTGCGGCATCGAAATTCATTCTTGACTGTCTGGATAAAGGTTTGCAGCCAAACTGGGACGCAGCAAATCTTCATTCTGCTGCTCTTGCGGAAAAACTGGGATATATTCAGGCAGGAGAATATTCGGTTTTCCAGATCGGACCCGAAGATTTTCAGTGATACTCTTGAAATATGAAAGTTGATTGGGTATAATCAAGTCAAGGGTTTTTATGTGAACAAATCCGGAATACTCCTGAAATGTTCGATAACCTTACCAATTTTGATCCTACATATTGATATAAGGGATACCAAACATTTTCATGAGGATGTCAGGCCGCTTCGGGCGGAAGGCAGATCCATGACTGAGGTTTCCCACCTAGCACGGCTAGGAGTCAATAAGTAAGGCCGGCATTTCGGGGTATTTTAAAACACGAGCAGCGCGGGACCTTTTCCCCGCTGCTTTCTTTTTCAGAAAGTTTAAACGGGAAAGAAAGGGAACTGCAGCATGAAAGACAATAAAAATCAAAAGTATATTGCCTGGGGACTGACTGCGCTTGCAGTTGTTGCGTCATCCCTTCTTTTTTCTTTTTTGATCAACCGTTCGGATTCCGTTAAAAATATTTTCAGCGGTCTGACAGCAATCCTGATGCCTGTCATCTGGGGTTTCCTGATGACTTTTCTGATGACACCCATGTACAATAAAATTTACACCGGCATGCGGAAATTCACGCACAAAAAAATGCATGATAAGACATCCCGGAATCTTGCCTGCTTTGTGGCTACCTTTCTCTCCATTGCCGTGCTTCTGGCTGTTGTGGTCGGACTTTTTGCCATGCTTATTCCGCAGCTGATAGAAAGTGTCAAATCCATGTTCAGTGCAATCCCGCAGGGACTGAAAGCCATTTCGGATTACCTGAAACAACTTTTTGCCGATCAGCCGGCCATGGAAGATCAGGTTATGAAACAATACGAGAAACTGACGGTTTTTCTGGAGAACTGGGCATCCGGAGAACTTCTGCCGAACATGAACAGTTTCCTGGGAAATGTTTCATCCGGTGTGATGAGATTTTTTACTGTCATTAAGGATTTTCTGCTCGGAATTATTGTCATGGCTTATGTCCTGAACATCAAGGGGACCCTTGCCGCCCAGTCAAAGAAAATCCTCTACAGTATCCTGCCTTTACGGAAATCCAATGATTTCATAGAAGAGTGCCGGTATGTGAAGGATGTATTTTCAAATTACATTATCGGGAAGATCATAGATTCCATTCTTGTCGGTCTGTCGTGTTTTGTCGTGATGTCGATCATGCGGCTTCCGTTCCCTCTTCTTATCAGCGTTTTTGTCGGGGTGACCGACATGATCCCGTTTTTCGGTCCGTTTATCGGAGCCATTCCGAGTGCGTTTATCATACTGATGGTTTCTCCCATACAGTGTCTGTGGTTTGTGATCATGATCATTATCCTCCAGCAGGTTGACGGGAATTTACTGGGACCGAAGATCGTTGGGCAGGTTACCGGACTTTCCAGTTTCTGGGTATTGTTTTCCATTCTGTTTTTCGGAGGGATTTGGGGAATTGTCGGGATGATAATCGGTATTCCTACTTTTGCCGTTATTTATCGCCTGGTAGGAAGACATGTCAATTCAAAATTGCTGAAACGTCATCTTTCTTTTCAGACAGATGATTACTGGAATCTGAACCGGATAGATGAAGAAAATTTGACCTATATCAAAAATACAGTCGGTGAGAACGGGATTGATGACAGAAATACAAATATATCGGAAAATGAACGGAGGAAATAAAATGACATTGTTGGAAGACTGGAGAAAGAAAGCTTACGGAGACGGAACGGATGATAAACAGAAAGAGGAACTCTGGAAAGATTATTTTGCTGTTGAAAAGGGAATCTATGAAAAACTGCTTTCCGATATCCATACGGTAAAGTCAGGAACGCTGAAAAAGCTTGCGGATGAATTCAGCACGGATCTGGAAACCATGACAGGTTTTGTGGATGGGATAAACGACAGCCTGACAGAACAGAATCCGATCGAAACCATGGATGACAATACGGAGATCAGGCTTTCCATTGATCCGGAGAAACTTTATTACAACATGGTGGCGGCAAAGGCAAGCTGGCTGTATTCGCTTCCTGAATGGGAAGGGATCCTTTCGGAAGAAACCCGGAAAGATCTGTATAAAAAACAAAAAGCCAGCGGGACAATACGAAAAGAGAAAAAAGTCGGACGGAATGATCCCTGTCCCTGCGGCTCCGGAAAAAAATACAAATACTGCTGCGGTAAAAATGTCTGATGGATGCCTATACCGGATTTGCTCAGGTCTATGATCTGTTTATGGAGGATGTTCCGTACGATTGCTGGTGCAGGCAGAATGTTTCTGTTCTGAAGGAGTATGGGATCCGAAAGGGAATCGTTGCGGATTTGGGGTGCGGTACCGGAAACATTACGGAGCGGATGGCCGGACTCGGATACGACATGATAGGGATAGACAGCTCTGAAGAAATGCTGGAAATCGCACAGGAAAAGAATCTGAAAAACGGCAATCATGTTTTATATCTTTGCCAGGATATGCGCTCATTTGAATTGTACGGGACCTGTGCCGCCGTAATCAGCAGATGTGATGCCATGAATTATATCCTGACAAAAGAGGATCTGATTTCCGTGTTCCGTCTTGTTAATAACTATCTGGATCCGGGCGGGATTTTTCTGTTTGACTGTAATTCCGTGCACAAATATGAAACCGTGCTTTCAGATAACACGATTGCGGAGAACCGCGAGAATGCCAGTTTTATCTGGGAAAATTATTATGATCCGAAAACACATCGAAATGAATATGATCTGACTCTGTTTATCCTGGATGAAGAAAGAAAAGAGGATGAAAAAAGGCGTTTCCTTCGGCTTATGGAAACACATGTGCAGAGGGCGTTTACCCTGGATGAAATAAAGGAAGCCGCCAAAAAGGCGGGCATGATCTGGAGGGAAGCGCGGGATACGGAGACCATGTCTGCAGCGGATCAAAATACCGGACGGTATCTGATCATCCTTCAGGAAAACGGAAAGCATTCAAAGAAATCTAAATGACGGAATACACACGGCCTTCATATACCTTCGGGTGTTTCATGAGCCATCTCATATAGGCGAGCGTTTTATGCTCGCCTTTGTCGCGCAAAAGAATCAGGAGCTTTTCCTGAAGAGCCCTTGTTTCAGGATGCAGGATAAGTTCATTTTTCCTTCTGCAGTAATAGTTCCACGGATCTGAATCCGTATAGTCTTTTCCCCGGTAAATTTTGGAGGCGGCAATGCGGTCACAGGTCATTTCGAGTACATATTTGAGCGGCATTTTGGCACCGACCACTCCTTCTCCTATTTTGGCGGAATAGTCCATCCAGTATTCAAAATGATGTTTATTTCTTCCCTTATGATGAAGCCAGGCGCCGGAGTATCCGACAATTTCTTTTTCTGCGGCATTCGGACTCCGGTTGCCCTGGTAATACCGAACTCCCGTCATGAATTCTTCCGGAGAGTACTTGGAAAGATCGTGAAGCAGCCCCTGTTTGATGAGCCCGACACGGAAGCAAAGGTCCATAACGGTAAGCTTATGCCTGGTGATTGTTTTGAAATGATTCAGCGCGTTGTCAAATTGCATAAATTTTTTCCCTCAAGTCTGTTTCCGTTTGACATATCAGATATTATATGTTATTGTTATTCAAGTTGCAAATAACTGCAACAATAATATTTTTTTTAATTTTGGAGGATTTAAAGTCATGAGCAAAGGTACAGTTAAGTGGTTCAATAATCAGAAAGGTTATGGATTTATCTCTGACGAGAAGGGAAACGATGTGTTTGTCCATTATTCGGGATTAAACATGGAAGGCTTCAAGACTCTCGAAGAGGGCGCACAGGTTGAATATGATATTGTAGACGGCGCTAAGGGTCCGCAGGCTACCAATGTTACCGTGGTAAAATAAATACGGAAAACTTCAGCCGAAAATTCCCGCATGAAAATGCGGGAATTTTTTTATCGGTACATCATTCAGTACTTCAATCCCAGATATTTCAATATCGAATACCCGTATTTCAGAAGATTTTTCTGATCTGAAAAATCACAGTCATCCTTTTGAACGTAGCGGATCAGGTCTTTGTATTCCCGGTAAAATACCGGATGGGTTTCAGGCCCGAAAACGGGGAAAAATACGCCGTCCTTTTTAACACATGCCGTTTCTCTTGTTGCTTTTATGCGGGAATTTTTATCTACAAATTCTCCTACACTCTTATGGATGGCTGCATCTTCCGCCGGAAGATAGTAGTAATCTCTGTAATCCTCAAAAAAATGGCGCAGGATTCCACGATATTCCTTAACGGAAAGCTCCAGCATATTGTTTTCCGCATTTAAAAGTACGGGAGAAAGAGAAAGGGAGATTTTTTTCGGAAGAATGCTTTCGGATTCAAAATTCAGGATGAAACGGTCGTCATGTTCTGCCCAAAACGGATTTTTGAATCCTCCGTCAAAAAAATCCCGATAGGACAACAAAGACAATAACAATACAAGACCGGTTACATCGTCCTCGTTATGGAGAAGAAGAAGTCTCAGATTTTCTGCATCCCGGTCAGATAAAAAGGATTGATATACGGAGATCAGTTCCGCACCGGTATACCTGTCTTCCCGGTTTAAACCGAGAAATTTTTCCATGGTTTTCTGGTTCATGCGGTCTGTGCCGAGTATTTTGCGATACGGACGGATGGCGCGGTAAAGGTCTATGCTTTTTATTTCGCATAAGGGATCTTTAAGATGATATTCATCGGCACATTTTTTCAGAAACGGAAGATCAAAATTTTCTCCGTTAAAATGGACCAGAACGTTAAAATCTTCCGCATATTTGAAAAAGGCTTTGAGAATTTCCTGCTCGGAGGAAAGACTGTCCGCAAAGAACTGGACAAGTTCCCAGCTGTTTTCCCCGGTACAGGAAAAAGCACCGATCAGGTAGACCTGCGCATTTGACGGTGTGAGCCCTGTGGTTTCAATATCAAAAAAAAGGATTTTTTTCGGATCACCGAGTTTCTTCAAAGGATAGGAAACGGAAACCGGTTCTGATTTTTTAAATATTTGCATGGCTGTATTATAACATGATATCAGTGCCAAAAGTCCGTTTCCCACGCAGGCTTGCCTGCAGGTGGGAAAAAGGACTTGGGACACGCCCAAACATGAGTTGCAAGACATCCAGTGGATGTCTGCTCTGCAACGACCGC
>Ga0160425_1000161_pt1 | contig 114901 bp, 101 predicted proteins | sample BioMet8_FD_108193 | JGI IMG/M metagenome (GOLD analysis project Ga0160425, IMG submission 108193) | Microbial communities from bioreactor (seeded with sewage sludge) at Lawrence Berkeley National Lab, California, USA - Biofuel... | ecosystem: Engineered > Bioreactor > Anaerobic > Unclassified ...
GGCACAGTATCGGCTGCGTCAGCGGCATGCCTGAGATCACTGTGCGATAAGGCGGCAGCAATGACTTGAGAGGCAGAAAAATCTGTATGAAAAAGATCTGCCAACGTTTACTTGACAGTATCCCCGCAGTCCATGTACTTGTTATTTTCAGTAATATATGCTAGTATTAGTTATCTGTATTTCAAAATCGGGAGGGGAATATGAACAAACTCAAGAAGATTGCGTTTGATTTCATAGGCAAAGTCAGCAACGATCACGTGGGCGCCTACGCTTCGCAGGCAGCTTATTTCATTATACTTTCAGCGATACCGTTTGCGATATTTGTCCTGTCGATCGTTCAGTATACCCCTCTGTCGTACGATGATCTTCTGAATGTCATCCAGACTATGCTGCCCGGCATGGCCTCAGATTACGTCGACGGCATGCTTCAGCAGGTCTATGAGAGATCTACTATCGCCATCACTTCATTTACCATACTCTTTGTGCTGTGGTCAGCGGGAAGGGCTCTCTTCTCCATAACAAACGGGATCAATGAGATCTATCAGATAAAAGAGACCCGTAACTATTTTCATCTCAGATTCAACGCGATGATCTATACGATGATGCTGGCCATCGGCCTGATATTCATCATGCTTCTCCTGCTCTTCGGCAAGCATGTGTTCAACAACATCGCCACGGTGCTGCCGTTCCACAGATTCTTCCTCTTCGTGATGAGTATCCGTCTTATCGTCATCTTCATACTGCTGACAGTGGGACTGATATTTCTGTACCGCGTTCTGCCGAACACGCAGACAAGAATATTTGAAGTCCTCCCGGGAGCAGTCAGCGTCTCCATCGGCTGGATCATAACCTCCTACTTTTTTGCCTTCTTCTTCAGCTACACTAACAGCTTTTCATACATGTACGGAAGCCTTGCAGGCATAATGGTGATCATGCTCTGGCTGTATTTCTGTTCTTACCAGCTGTTTCTGGGGGCTGAGCTGAACCATCTCATAGCCCATGGAATAAGAAGCGGGGAAAGCATCAACGATATACTTGATTCGTGATGCGATTCACCCGCTTAACAAGCCTGTTCAAATTCTTTCAGTTTTTCGCGCGCCTGGGGATTCAGATTCCTCGGCACCTGTATCTGTATGATCACATATTCATCGCCGCGCAGAGAAGGATTCTTCATATCCGGCGCACCCTTGCCGCGAAGCCTGATCTTTCTTCCGGACTGTGAGCCTTCCGGTATCCTGCACTTTACCCTGCCGTCTGCGGTATCAACACATATCTCTCCGCCGAACACAGCTGTCGTAAAAGGTATCTGGACAGTAGTGTAGATATCTCTGCCCTTTCTTGTGAAACCCGGTCTTTCTGATACATGTACCTTAAGCAGCAGATCTCCGTTTCCGGCCGCTCCTGCAGCGCCCTTGCCGCGGAGTCTGACAGTTTTGCCGTCATCGATCCCCGCAGGTATATGCACATTCAGCGACTGCAGCTTTCCCGAACCATTCTGTTCGGCAAAGCGGATCATCTTATCGCATCCGCGGATGGCCTCATCAAAGCTTATCTGGATATCTGACACCAGATCCACGCCGCGTGACGGGGCTGACTGTCTCCTGCTGTTCCCATGCATCATATTCCCGAACAGATCGCCAAAAATGTCCCCCATATCCCCTGACGCGCCGCCAAAGGCTCCTGAGCCGCCAAAGCCTCCAGTACTCCCGAAGCCGCCGCTGCCGCCGAAAGCTCCCGGGTCTCCGGTAAAGCTGTATGAATGCACATTCCCGTCTCCGTCGGTAAAGCTGTAGGTCTTATAAGCGCCGTTTCCTCCGCCTGCCTGGCCCGCGCCTGTGAAATCAAAACCGGAAAATCCGCCGAAGCCTCCGTACTGCTGCTGTCCTGAAGCTCCGCCTCCGTTTCCCGCAAAACCCTCAGCAAATGCGGCCTCACCGAACTGATCGTACATTTTCCTCTTTTTATCATCGCTCAGTACGCCGTATGCCTCAGTAATATCTTTAAATTTCTGTTCCGCCGCCTTATCACCGGGATTGGTATCCGGATGATATTTCTTGGCAAGCTTTCTATATGCCTTTTTAATGGTTTTGTCGTCAGCGCTCCTGGCGACTCCGAGAACATCATAATAATCTCTCTTAGCCATAATTATCACTCCTGTCTGCCGGTGGACCGCGCCTGCGGATCACCGTATAGTAATAATCAGCAGATTTCTCTGCTGATCGTTTTGTTCTATATGTAATATAACACGCTTACAGGCAATAGTCAATAGCTGCGGCATAATTTCCCTTATCTCAGATCGAAGAAAAATGTCCCGGATCCGCCTGCTGCATGAATTTCCTGAGATCATCCCGAAGAAGCGAGTAATCCCTGATCCCGAGCTCATATAATTTCTCATTGGCCTTTTCATCCATGCCATAGGTATCCATGTCCAGGTGTCTGCTGGGGCAGATCAGGAAAAGCTTCCCCGCCTTCTCCAGATCATGTACATAGCGCAGGGAATTGTTATACATGATATGTCTCCTGTCGATAAGCCTGATCACGTTGGGGTAACGCATGCACATAGCATGGTAGAACAGGCGGTTTTTCTCGGGAGCCTTTTTGTAGTCTCTGGGCTTGGACATTATGAGGACCAGCTTATCGCAGCCGTCCTTCAAAGCTTTCCTGACCGGAAGCGAATCTGATACGCCGCCGTCAAAATACTTTTCACCGTCTATCACGATCGGCCTGCACACCGAGGGTATGGCGCAGGATGCCATTATTATCCTGTAATCATCCCTGGCGATCTCATCTTTGGTGAAATAGGCAGGCTTTCCCAGCCTGGCGTTAGTGGCGACTATGACAAATTCTGAAGGATTCTTCTCCATCCTGTCGTAGTCAAGACTGTCGCCGCCGCCGGAATTAGTCAGTGTCCCGTAGATATATTTTAGGCCGAACATATCCCCGGTCTTCAAAAATGATGTCAGACCGAAGTATGCCGGATCACTGATATGCTCCGTATAAAAACGCCTGTTGCGTCCTCTCTGCCCTGCCAGGAAAGAGGCCACATTGCCGCTTCCCGCCGAGACACCGATGCAGTAGTCAAAACTTACCCTGTCATCCAGAAACGCGTCGAGGACACCGGCGCTGTACGCGCACTTCATCCCTCCGCCTTCAACAACCAATCCTGTCTTGCTCATCTGTTTTCATCCCTCTCGTATATCACTCAGCGCCTGCTCAGGCGGTCCAGAAGTCCGAATCCGGCTATGCCGCCTGCCGCGCCGTACAGAAGCCCGCACACGACATCTCTTATCCAGTGCACGCCGGTAAGCACACGCGTCGCGGCGACCCCCAGTGCCACTGCCGTCATCGCGATCCCCGCTGCGGGATCAAGCCAGGCAGAGGCGACCGCTATCACCGCCGCAGAAAATGCATGCCTGCTAGGGAAGCTCTTCCCGCGCTTTTTACGCTCTCCGGTGCTCTCAGGCCCTGCCCCGCCGCTCCTGTATCCTGCGCGAAGCCTCCGCTTCTTTTTGCCGTTCAGCTCAATATCCAGCTCATCGTATGGCCTTGGGGCATCGATCACAGCCCTGAAAATGCTTCCTGCCGCAAATACGGCCCCCGGCACCAGTATATATTCTCTGAGCTTCCGGCTCTTTTTTACGAAGAGCACGACGGATGTCGCAATATAGACTGCGTATACGGCGGCGGTAAACATATCAGATATGATATGCAGAACCCTGTCAGTGCGCGGTCTTTCGGCAAACCACCGTCTCATGCGGATATATTTATCATCTTCCATATAAACCTCACTGTCATCAGTCTGCCGTTCAGCCATATCCGGCAGCCGGCCCGGGGATCGGTACTCCCGGTCATCTCTACGGATGGCAGATGCCGCAGGGGGAATACCCCTCGTCTATGAGCTCCTGCCTGGTACATGTGCGGTACTCGATATTTTTCTTCGAGATCCTCGAGACCGCGCTGCAGTCCTTATAGTGAAACTTCTTAGTGTTTTTGTTCAGCACATAACTTACTTTGGCCTGCGAGGCCGTTCCTGACTGCTCAGCCCCACCGGAAACCGCTTTGCCGCTGCCATAAGCCGCTGACGACGCGCCTGACTTATCCGCCGGTTTCTCTCCGGCAGTCATAAGCCTGCTCTCGGACGCATCCTTCTCAGTGTCAAATGTTATCTTGCTCCCGTCCGAGCTGCAGCTTATGTCACCCTGAAGATCGGTCCGGAATATCTTCACATTATCGTCCTTCAGATGCTCCAGCACATCCGCAGCAGGATGTCCGTATGAATTGCCCGCGCCTACAGATATCACCGCGTAGCTGGGGCTTACAGCCCTGAGAAAATCCTGATACGTTGAATGCCCGCTGCCGTGATGCCCTACCTTCAGCACATCCGCCGAAAGATCTTCGCCGCTGTCCAGCAGTACCTGCTCGGCAGCGTGGCCGGCATCACCGGTAAACAGGAAAGAGTTGTCTCCGAAAATGATCTTGAGGACTATCGACGAATCATTCACCTTATCCGAGGAACTTTCATCAGTATCCTTCTGCCCCGCGGTACTGTTCACACCGAGTATGACCACTTTGGCGGAGCCAAGGCTGTATTTGTCTCCTGCGGACGGCACCGTTATACCCGTGCCGTTTTCAGCGGCATATTTCACCAGATCCTTAAAGCCCTCATCATCGCTGTCCTCAGCCTCCGCCTTAGGCGACAGTATCAGGCCGGCATGAGCATAATTAAGCGCTCCCGAGAGGCCTCCCACATGGTCCGCGTGCGGATGCGAGGCGACCATGATATCCAGATCCCTGATACCCTTCTTCTTCAGGATCGAATAGATCATACTGGAGTTTTTGGATGTCCCGCCGTCAATCAGCATGTAATGGCCGCCGCAGCTGACCAGGGCACTGTCTCCCTGCCCGACATCGAGGAACTGTATCCTGAGTTCACCGGAGTTCTTCTTCTCCTGAGCGTTGGTCCCGGCAGCAGGGATCTCTTTGCTTTCTGAAGCAGCAGTGTCTTCTGCCGTGAGCGCCTGAGTCCCGGCCTCAGCCTCGGTCTCGCCTTTGCTCTCAGGCTTTGCCGCTGTCTCGCTCTTGGTCTCTGTCTCGCTGTATTCTGTTTCGGCCCTGACTGTCTCGCTTTGGGCTGTCTCTGAGAGTCTGGCTGCGGCCGTGTCCTGTGCCGACGAAGAACTGCCTGTAGAAAACGCGCCGTAAAAGCCCATGAGCAAAAGTATCAGTAAAAATATGCCGAAGATTTTAAATAATTTTTTCATTTTCACATCTGCCCGTCAGTAATATCGCTTACCGGCTAATTATAACGCACAAACACGCAGTTGTCTAATATCGCTGAAGCTCCGCAAAAAACCTGACATTTCAGGCATTTATTTAATGTACTTAAAAACATACATAATTGCAAATCTTCTCTGCAAGCATTATAATATGACTAGTCAAAAAAATGACAAACCGATCCTATATGCAAATTATCTAAGGAGGTTACACGATGTACAAGATTTCCCAGATCCCTGAGGAATACAGAAAAAAACTTATAACCGCCGATGAGGCTGCGGCCAAGATCAAAGACGGTGACAGGGTATCCTACGGATTAGGATTATCCGCGCCCTATGATATCGATATCGCCATCGGCAAAAGAGCAAAAGAACTGCACAACGTTGAGATAGTCGGCACGACTCTGGTAGCTGACAAAATGTATGCCGCTTACACAGAAGATTCTACCGTTGACAATATCCGTTTTGAATCCGCCCACCTTAACGGCATAGACAGAAAGATCAACAAAGCCGGCAGGCTCTGGTTCATCCCGATACTTTTCAACGAGCTTCCTTACTACTGGAAGGATACCGGCATAGACATTCTCACTATCCAGGTACATCCCATGGATAAGTGGGGCAATTTCAATCTCGGCCCTCAGGCATCCGATATCCGCGGACTCCTGGCAGCTGCCAAGATGGTCATCGTCGAAGTCAACGAGAACATGCCCCGCGCACTCGGATATGAGACAGAGCTCAACCTCTGTGACGTAGATTTCATTGTCGAGGGCTCCAACCCTCCGATGCCGCAGATCCCCAACAAAAAAGCAACACCTGAGGATGAGACGATCGCTGATTACGTTGTCGGCATGATCGAGGACGGAAGCACACTTCAGCTCGGTATCGGCGGACTTCCCTCAGCTATCGGCAAAAAGCTTGCAGAATCCGATATCAAGGATCTCAGCGGCCACACCGAAATGCTCGTTGATTCCTACCTTGACCTCTATGAGGCAGGCAAGATCACAGGTGCAAAGAACCGTGACAAGGGCAAGATCATATATGCTTTCACAGGCGGCACACAGCGTCTCTATGATTTCATAGACAACAACCAGATAGTATTCAACGCGCCTGTAAGCTATGTCAACAACATCGGCGTAGTACAGAGCATCGATAAGTTTGTGTCCATCAACAGCTGTATCAACCTTGACCTCTTCGGCCAGGTAAACTCCGAATCAGCTGGATATACACAGATAAGCGGTACAGGCGGCCAGCTCGACTTCGCTCAGGGCGCATACCTTTCCAAGGGCGGCCAGGGCTTTATCTGCCTGCACTCTACCAGAAAGATGAAGGACGGCTCCATTCAGTCTCTTATTGTTCCTTCTCTTCCCACAGGCTCTGTCATCACGACACCCCGTTCGGCAGTGCACAACATAGTGACTGAGTACGGCGTTGCCAACCTCAAGGGCAGGACTACCTGGCAGAGAGCCGAGGCGCTCATCAATATCGCTCACCCTGATTTCCGTGACGAGCTCATCAAGAAGGCTGAGGCAATGGGAATCTGGACGCACACCAGCAAAGTGACCATGTAGGCTTTTCGCTGTAATGGCAATAAAGATCACCTTTCGTTATCCTGGCTTAACAGTCTCAGATAACTGAAAGGTGATCTTTTTATCATTTTGAAGGCCGTCACTGCGCAGTTTACTCCTGTCGCAGCAAAAGCCTGCAGATAAAAAGGAGAAGTGAAAAATCACTTCTCCCGAATACCTGATCGTTAAATATCAGTTCTTGCCCATCTGCTTGGCAACTTCTGCGGCAAAATCTTCTTCTTTCTTCTGCATGCCCTCGCCGGTCTCAAACCTTACAAAGCTCTTGACCTTGACTGCTGAGCCGATCTTCTTGGCCTCTGCCTCGACATACTTGCCTACAGACTGTTTGCCGTCTTCTGCCTTGACATATACCTGGTCAAGAAGGCAGATCTCCTTGAGCTCCTTGCCGATACGGCCCTGTACGATGCCCTGGATGACCTTCTCAGGCTTCTGGGACTCCTTCGGGTCGTTTTTGATCTGAGCTAAGAGTATATCCTTCTCGTGATCTATATATTCCTGGCTGACTTCATTCCTGTTTGTATACTTGGGTCTCATAGCGGCGATCTGCATGGCAACATTCTTGCCGCATTCTGCGACTGCGTCTGCGGAGGCGCCGGTCTCCATGTCAACAAGGACACCGATCTTGCCGCCTGCATGTATGTAGGAAGCGATAACGCCGTTCTCCTCAGTGATCCTCTGAAACCTCCTGATGGAAAGCTTCTCGCCGATGATGGCGATCTTCTGGGAGAGAGCCTGCTCAACAGTTACAGAAGCATCATCTATCCAGGTCTCAGCGAGGAACTGCTCGATCGTCTCGCTGGATGAAGCGAGCACCTGCTGGGCAACCTTGGCTACATATGCCTGAAAATCCGCGTTCTTCGCAACGAAGTCAGTCTCGGAGTTTACCTCAACGATTGCTGCCTTCTTGCCGTCTTCTGAAACGATCGTGGTCACAAGACCCTCGGCAGCGATTCTGGAAGCCTTCTTCTCAGCAGCTGCAAGACCTTTCTCACGAAGGAATTCAACAGCCTTGTCCATATCGCCGTCAACAGCGGTAAGTGCCTTCTTGCATTCCATCATGCCTGCTCCGGTCATCTCTCTAAGTTCCTTAACCATCTTCGCGGTTACTGCCATAACTTATATCCTCCTGTCAGATAAAAGTGCCAGCCGCTGTCCGGCCGACACAGATAATAATCTAAAATTCCCTGTCCGGGATCATTCCTCTTCGCCAGCTGCTTCCTCAGTCTCCTCTGCAGGTGCCTCTTCAGCAGTCTCTTCTGCAGGTGCCTCTTCAGCTTCCTCATCCTCAGAAGCGTCTGAACCGGCATCCACACCCTGCTTAGCCTCGATAACGGCATTAGCCATGGTAGAGGTGATAAGTCTCACGGCTCTGATAGCGTCATCATTGCCGGGGATGATATAGTCAAGCTCCTCAGGGTCACAGTTGGTATCAGCGATACCGATAAGAGTGATCCCCAGGGTCTCAGCTTCCTGCACGCAGATCCTTTCCTTCTTGGGATCGATTATGAAGATAGCGTCAGGGATCCTGTCCATCTCCTTGATGCCGCCGAGATTCTTCTCGAGTTTATCCCACTCTTTCCTGAGTTTGATAACTTCCTTCTTGGGGAGAACATCAAATGTTCCGTCCTCGGACATCTGCTCGATCTCCTTAAGCCTCTTGATCCTGCTCTGGATGGTCTTGAAATTCGTAAGCATACCGCCGAGCCATCTCTGGTTTACGTAGAACATTCCGCAGCGCTCTGCCTCAGCCTTGATAGAATCCTGTGCCTGCTTCTTGGTACCTACGAAGAGGATAGTACCGCCGTTGGCAGCGATATCTTTCACTGCGTTGTATGCGTCATCGACCATATATACAGTCTTCTGCAGGTCAATGATATAGATACCGTTCCTCTCGGTATAGATATAGGGAGCCATCTTGGGGTTCCATCTTCTGGTCTGGTGTCCGAAGTGCACACCTGCTTCAAGCAGCTGCTTCATAGAAATTACGCTCATTTTTTACCTCCATGGTTTGTTCTTCCGCAGGCCTCACTTTCGGTGCAACCCGCTTTCCGCGGGAACCATGACCGAAATCAGCCGTGCGTGTATTATAAAGTCGAAGAAAATTATATCACAACGTACCGTGCATGACAAGCATTTTCTTTATCAATATTAAAATATCCGGGGCAGGCGCTGACGCTCTGTCCCGGATACGATCCTGCAGATTCACATAATACATCACTGAACAGGCATCAGGATCCAGTCTATCTCTGATTGACCTTCTTCAGCTCGTCAAATACCCTGTCATTGAGCACTTTGATATAAGTTCCCTTCATGCCTGATGACCGCGATTCGATGACGCCGGCGCTCTCAAACTTGCGGAGCGCGTTGACGATGACCGAGCGGGTTATCCCCACCCTGTCGGCGATCTTGCTGGCTACAAGTATGCCCTCATTGCTGTCAAGCTCATCAAAAATATGAGTGATAGCCTCCAGCTCGGAAAATGAAAGTGTGCTTATCGCTGACCTTACGATCTGCACCTTCCTGGTCTCCTCTGCTGTCTCCTCATTCTCAGAGCGCAGCATCTCAAGACTTACCACCGTCGTTCCATACTCGCTCAGGATGATATCATCTATCTCGTACGGGCTGTCCTGCCTGTAGATAAAGAGTGTGCCCAGTCTTTCCCCGGCGATCTCTATCGGAGTGATGATAGCCTGGTAAGAAGCTATGCCGTCGCCCTCGAAGCCAAGAGTGAGAAGATTCACATTTTCTTTTGTGGACAATATGATCAGGAGCCGCTCATTGAGCATCTCATCTATATGCTCTCCTACAGAGTTCGCGATCAGCTGTTCCAGCACCGGAACACTCTCAAAATTGTGTACGCCAAGTACCTTGCCCTTTCGGCTGATCACGAGCACATTAGAATCGAGGATATCACTCAGTACATCACAGATATCATTAAAAACTACCATCTGCGAATCATTATTGTGCAGCAGCTTATTGATCTTTCTTGTCTTGTCCAGTAACTGTACGCTCATATATGGTCCCCTCTTTATCTATGCTGTCTGTCAAGTACAAATCCCGAAATACGAATATCGGAAAACTTCTGGTACATCGACCTAATTTTAGCATTTATATTCGGAAAATACAAGCGAATGTCTGAAAATTACAAAATATTTTCAAAATTTCACTAACTATCTGACTCGGTGTTTTTATTCATGATATACCCGCATTTCTCATCCATGCATACAAGCTTGTTCCCCTTCTGCAGCATTATGCCGCCGCACCTGGGGCATCTCTTGTCCGAAGGCCTCTGCCAGGTCATGAAATCACATTCCGGGTTATCGATACATCCGTAATATCTGCGGCCCTTTTTAGTCTTCCTGATCACGATATCCTTGCCGCACCTGGGGCAGCTGACACCGATCTTCTCATAATATGTCTTGGTGTTTTTGCATTCAGGGAATCCCGGACACGCGAGGAACTTGCCATGCGGTCCGTATTTTATGACCATCATCCTGCCGCATTTGTCGCAGACCACGTCAGACACTTCATCCTCTATGGTGACTTCCTCCAGCTCCTTCTCGGCCTTGTCCACAGCCTCTTTGAGATCAGGATAGAAATTCCTCACTACCGTCTTATAGTCGACGCAGCCGTCGCTGACCTTATCGAGCAGCGACTCCATCATTACCGTGAAATCAACATTGACTATGCCGGGAAATGACTTCATCATCATATTGTTTACCACATCGCCGATCTCTGTCACGTAGAGATTTTTATTTTCCTTGATGACGTAGCGCCTCGCCAGTATCGTGGTGATCGTCGGGGCATAGGTGCTTGGTCTGCCGATACCCAGTTCCTCAAGAGTATGCACGAGCGACGCCTCTGTAAAATGCGCCGGCGGCTGCGTAAAATGCTGTTTCGCGTCAAATGAGTTAAAAGAGAGTGTGCTCTCGCGGCTGAGGCTCTTCGAGATAACGTTGCTCTCCTTCTTCTCGTCATCAGGCTTATATACAGCCATAAATCCCTCAAAGCTCACCGCTGACACAGATACCGTGAATATATAGTCTGCGGCGGATATTTTGACATTTGTCGTCTCGTATACGGCGTCCTTCATCCTGCTGGCGACAAATCTGTTCCAGATAAGCTGGTACAGCCTGAACTGATCCCTGCTCAGTGACTCCTTGACCTTCGAGGGGGTCATCTCCATGTACGTCGGCCGTATTGCCTCGTGGGCATCCTGTATTTTCTTGCCCTCCTCGACGGTTTTCACCGACTCGGCCACATAATTCGCGCCAAATTCCTCCGCGATGAATTTTCTGACATTTGCGTCCGCCTCGTCAGAGATCCTGATAGAATCGGTACGCAGGTAGGTTATCAGTCCTACCGTGCCGGAACCCTTTATGTCGACGCCCTCATAAAGCTGCTGAGCGATGCTCATCGTCTTCTGGGTCGAAAAATTAAGTCTTTTTGAGGCTTCCTGCTGCAGTGTGCTCGTGGCGAACGGCACAGGGCACTTCCTGCTTCTCTCACCCTTGCGGATATCTGAGACAGTGTAGGCGGCACCATCCAGCTCCCGCTCGATCTCCTCGACCTGCTCCTGTGAGCGAAGCTCTATCTTCTCATTATTTCTGCTGTATATCTTTGCTGTGAGCGGCTTCTTCTCCCCGCCGACATTCAGCAGCACATCCAGCGACCAGTATTCGTCAGGGATAAATGCGTCTATCTCCTTCTCACGGTCGCAGATCAGCCTGAGAGCCACCGACTGCACACGCCCTGCGGAAAGGCCTCGCTTGACCTTCTTCCACAGTATCGGGCTGATAAGATATCCCACCATCCTGTCAAGTATCCTTCTGGCCTGCTGGGCATCTACCAGGTTCATATCGATCTGACGGGGATTCTTCAGCGAATCCTTCACTGCCTTCTTGGTTATCTCATTGAATGTGATCCTGTGGATCTGGTCATCCTCCAGCTTCAGAGCCTTTGTCAGATGCCAGGAAATTGCTTCTCCCTCGCGGTCAGGGTCAGTTGCGAGATATATCTTGTCAGCTTTTTTCGCTTCCTTGCGAAGCGCCGCCAGCACATCGCCCTTCCCGCGGATGGTAATGTATTTGGGTTCAAAGTCATTGTCTATATCTATTCCCAGCTGGCTCCTGGGAAGATCTCTCACATGCCCGTAAGATGCGGTCACGTGATAATTTTTTCCTAAAAACCTGTTGATGGTTTTAGCTTTAGCAGGGGACTCCACTATAACTAAATTATTAGCCACGCTGTCCTTCCTCCTCATATAATTGTATGATAAATAGCTCCTGAGATCGTATTTATACTGTATATCGATTTCACAGTTAATCAGCATACACTACTTTTTCAGAATAATCAAGGAAAAAAATCAACAGCCTGCACGGAAGCTTTTGTCGAAACACATCGGTATATAATAATTGAAACGCATGAGCGCTGACGTCTATAATAGGACAAAAGGTCAAGGGCAGGAGGAATTTGTATGTTCAGGAGGGCGTTCAGCGCTGTATTGAATGGGATAGAGAGCAGAGTCGTTCAGGTCGAGGCAGACGTCAGCTGCGGCCTCCCCTATTTTGAGCTGGTCGGATATCTGTCCGGCGAAGTGAAGGAATCCAGGGAACGGGTGAAGACAGCCATCCGCAACTCCGGCTATACTCTTGATCCCAGGCGCATCATAGTGAACCTTTCGCCTGCCGACAGACGCAAGTCCGGCACCTCATACGATCTGGCCATAGCCTGCGCCGTACTCTCCGCCTACGGCTTCATCAGCCAGCAGGCCATCGAAGACACCGTCATCGTCGGTGAGCTTAGCCTTGACGGCAGGATACGCGGAGTAAAGGGAATACTTCCCACAGTGCTGATGGCCCGCGAGGGCGGTATGAAAAGGTGCATAGTTCCCGCAGAGAATGCCTTTGAGGGCGCCGCCGCAGAGGGAATAGCTGTATACGGCGTGCATACCCTCAGGGAAAGCATTGCCTTCCTCAGCGGCAGCATATCTCTGGACCCGGCCGCCGCAGCGCAGATCCCGCAGGAGGATGAAGAGAAGGCCGCGGACAGCGTGGACTTTTCGGATATTCACGGCCAGAGACTGCTCAAGAGAAGCATGGAGATCGCAGCCGCCGGGATGCATAACATACTGATCATAGGTCCGCCCGGCGCCGGCAAGTCCATGGCTGCCAAAAGGCTTCCCGGGATTCTCCCTCTCATGAGTCCGGAGGAGAGCCTTGAGGTATCAAAGATCTACAGCGTATCGGGACTTCTGCGGCCTGGTGAAGGGCTCATACGCAGAAGGCCGTTCCGCAGCCCTCATCACACGATAAGCGCCGCAGGACTTGCCGGAGGAGGACGGATACCTGCTCCCGGAGAGATCAGTCTCGCCCACAGAGGTGTCCTTTTTCTCGATGAGCTGACTGAATTCGACAGCGAGGCGATGGAAGCACTGCGCCAGCCCATGGAGGACGGCAGGATCACGATAAACAGGCTCCAGGCTTCCTGTGTGTTTCCCGCGGATTTCATGCTGGCGGCGGCGATCAATCCCTGCAGATGCGGCTTCTATCCTGATATGACGAAGTGCCGCTGTACTCCTCTGCAGATACAGCGGTACATAGGCAGGATCAGCCGTCCTCTGCTTGACCGCATAGATATAACAGTCGAAGTCAGAGCAGTTGAGATCGAGATGCTGCAGGCTGCTGTCCGGACTGACGAGAGTTCGGCAGATATAAGAGAGCGGGTGATCCGCGCCGCCGGGATACAGAGTCAGAGATACGCCGGTTCAGATTTTGAGCACAATTCACAGATACCTGACAAAAGGATCAGTGAATTCTGCGCGCTCGGTGAAGAAGAGAGCGAATTTATGAAGAATGCCTACAGGGTACATTCCCTGTCGGCCCGCAGCTATAACAAGATACTCAGAGTCGCCAGAACTATAGCGGATCTCGCGGGTGACGCTGAGATCAGTATTGACCACCTCTCCGAGGCTGTCTTTTATAAGTCTCTCGACAGACGCTACTGGAGCGGGATCATATAGTGATGGCGTATATAATGACTTACCTAATCGAAAGGCTCAGGAATAATGACTGACAACGAATACTGGTTCTGGCTGTGCTCTCTTAACGGATTGGGGCCTGTGACTTTGTTCCCGCTTCTGATGTACTTCGGAAGCAGCAGCGAGGAGCGCAGGCGCATCACGGTGCATCATACTGAGGAGGAAGTTTCCCAGGATGCCCCCGTGATCCGCGGCAGCATATGTGAGGTCGGTATCCGCCGGCTCTTTGAGGCTTCTGAAGCCGAGATCATGGACAGCGGCCTGCTCACCGAGAATAAATGCCGCCGCCTGACAGGCAGCAGGGATACAGACCGGATACGCTCTTCATACGGGAAGATGACCGCGGCAGACATACGCCTCGTGCCATATAGCTCAGACAGCTATCCGCTCTCGATAAAACAGCTCTGCGATCCTCCTCTGGGGCTTTTCGTCAGGGGCACTCTCCCCCGGCAGGACGAATGGCTGATAGCTGTAGTCGGGGCAAGGTCATGTACGGAATACGGACGATCTACCGCCCGCATGATATGCCGCAGCATTGCATTTTCCGGGATATCCGTGGTGAGCGGAATGGCCAGAGGCATCGACAGCGCCGCGCACCGCGGCTGCATAGAAGGCGGAGGAAGGACTTACGCTGTGCTGGGCTGCGGCGCTGATATATGTTATCCGGCGGATAATATCGAGCTTTATGAGAGCATACTGTCCAGCGGGGGCGGCATCATCTCAGAATACAGTCCCGGCACTGAGGCGCTCAGCTGGCATTTTCCGCTCAGGAACAGGCTGATCGCCGCCCTGTCAAGGGGAATTGCTGTCATTGAAGCGCGAAAGCACAGCGGTTCTCTGATCACGGCCGGCAGAGGTATTGAGCTGGGCAGAGACATCTTCGCCGTACCCGGCAGGGCAGGCGATACGCTCAGTGAGGGATGCAATGATCTTATCCGCGCCGGCGCGAAGCTGGTGACATCGCCCGGCGATATACTCGACGAATTCGGCATCATAGCGCGCGAATATAAAAAGTCCGGGATGTCCGTCGACAGCACGGAGAAAAAAGTCTACTCCAGGCTCTGTCTCACACCTATGACTGCCGATGAGATATCAATTTTCACCGGACTAGGTGTTGATATGGTAAGCTCAGCGCTGGCCCGGATGGAGATAAAAGGTTATATTGCCTGCGCGGGGAAGAATCAGTATATCATTAAGGTATGAAGCGCGTATTCTCATATCGTAAGATATCTGTCTGCGGTCACAGCAGATAATGTTTGCAGAAAAGCAGATAAAAGCTTATTATAGTTAAAGCAGTTCAGCTTAGCTGCAGACACGGCCCCATCCGTATCCCGCAGCTTTTTTATCATGTGCCTGGGAATACGGAGGGAATATAATATGCGTGCTGTCATTCAAAGAGTCTCACAGGCTTCGGTTACTGTCGATGATAAGCTTACCGGTACTGTCGGCATCGGACTTCTGGTGCTGATCGGTGTCGTTGATGATGATACGGATGAAGATCTGGATTACCTTGTCAGGAAGATCACCCAGATGAGAATATTTGAGGATGAGAACGGCAAGATGAATCTCGCCCTGAAGGATGTCGGCGGGTCACTGCTGGCAGTGTCGCAGTTTACTCTGCTGGCAGACACAAAAAAGGGCAACCGCCCCAGTTTCACAGGAGCCGGAAGCCCGGATTTCTCAAAGAAAATGTACTTAAGATTCATTGAGCGCTGCCGCTCTCTGGGATTCAGGACAGAGGAGGGAGTCTTCGGCGCGCACATGGTGGTCTCACTGGTAAATGACGGGCCGGTCACCATCTCTATAGACAGCAAAAACAGATAATCCTGTCCTGCTGTTATTCAGGCAGGCGGACAAGTTCACAAAACGGCACCTTCCCTCCGAACAGATCCAGGGCACTGCCGATCGTGAAGTCAAGTCTGCCCTGTCCCAGACGGCGCAGGAGCCCCACATCCTCAAGGCTGGAGATCCCTCCGGCATATGTTATTGGGATCTTGTCCCACGAACCCAGCATAACAGCCAGCTCTTTCTCTATACCTGAGGCTTTCCCCTCCACATCGACCGCATGGACGAGGAATTCGCTGCAGTATGGCGCGAGCATGTCCAGAGTCTCTTCGCTGAGCGCGGTGTCCGTGAATTTCTGCCATCTGTCAGTCACGATCAGATATCTGCCGTCTTTCCTGCGGCAGCTCAGGTCGAGCACGAGCCGGCTGCTGCCCACGGCATCCCTCATCTTTTTAAGGTTGTCATAATCTATCATCCCGTTCCTGAATACATATGATGTCACGATGACCTGGGAAGCGCCGGCATCGATAAAGACTCCTGCATTGTCCGGATTTATGCCGCCGCCGGCCATCAGTCCTCCCGGATATGCGCCCAGAGCCAGTCTGGCCTGCTCCAGGTCCCTCTGATAGTACTCTGATGAGGCTGGGTTCAGCAGTATGACATGCCCTCCCGGCAGCCTGTTCTTCTGATAGAGCCGGGCATAAAAATCCGCGTTTTTCTCTGAGACATAATTGTCCACAGCCTGGTCTGCCTCGTCAGTGAGGCTCGAACCTACAATTTGTTTAACTTTTCCGTTATGAATGTCGATACAAGGACGAAATCTCATAATAAATCTCCCCATTTACACATTTTCTCTAAAAAATGACTGATAAATACAGCAATCGCTTTTTATTGTATTTATTGACCTGCCGCCTGTTTTTGCTTATACTATAAAGCAAAGCCTGAATGTCTTTTCTATTTATATCTGTCTGCTGGTATAAGCAGCCGGAAATGGAGGATCCCCTATGAAATGCCCTTTTTGCGGAACAGACGACACTCGAGTCATCGACTCAAGGCCTGCGGATGACAATACTGCTATCCGGCGCAGGCGTGAATGCATTTCCTGCCTGAAACGCTTCACTACATATGAAAAAGTAGAGATACTCCCCCTGCTGGTAATCAAAAAAGACAACAACCGCGAACCGTATGACCGGACAAAAATAGAGGCCGGGATTGTGCGTTCCTGCCATAAAAGGCCCATATCCGCCGAGCAGATCAGCCGCCTCGTCGATGAGATCGAGGCAGAGCTTTTCAAGCGCGAGGAAAAGGAGATCCCTACTATGGTCATCGGGGAACTTGTCATGGAAAAGCTCCGCGATCTGGACCCTGTCGCCTATGTACGCTTTGCGTCAGTCTACCGCGAATTCAAAGATGTAAATACATTTATGGAAGAAATCAAGCAGTTTATCGGAAACTGAGATCACAAACAATGAAATATTTCTTCTGTTTAAAAAACCTTTCGGCAGCCCCCGCTCAGGAGTCCGCCGAAAGGTTTTTCTGATGCATCTTTAGGATGCTTTACTTCTTCTGAAGGAAACTCGGTATCTGGATATTACCTGAACCGGTCTTCTTTGCCGCTGAAGGCTGCTGTACAAATGAAGGAGGCACAGGTCTCTCCGCAGCTGTATTGGCCGCAGTGCTTCTGGCAGCAGCGGTTCTCTGTTCGGGAACTCTCCTGGCTGTATCAGATGTCCTGGCGGGCTTCTCTTCATCAGCAGATTTTTCCTCAAGCCCGGTCGCGATAACAGTGATAGTTGCCGTATCAGACTTGGAATCATCATACATAGCGCCGAATATGATATTTGCCGATTCGCCTGCAAGCTCCTCGACATACATCGCTGCCTCATTTGCCTCGATGAGACCGATATCACCTGATATGTTGATAATGATATCTGTAGCGCCCTCAATCGTTGTCTCGAGCAGAGGACTCGTGATCGCCTGCTTGACAGCGTCAACTGCCTTGTCATCGCCATGGCCTTCGCCGATGCCGATATGGGCAACTCCCTTATCCTTCATAACTGTCGAAATATCGGCAAAGTCAAGATTGATAAGACCGGGAACGTTGATCAGGTCAGTGATGCCCTGAACGCCCTGCTGAAGTACTTCATCAGCCTTTCTGAGCGCATCCGGCATTGATGTCCTTCTGTCAACGATCTCAAGAAGCCTGTCGTTCGGTATAACAATAAGAGTATCTACGCTCTGCTTGAGCCTTTCAATACCCTGAATAGCATTGTTCATACGCTGCTTAGCTTCGAATCTGAACGGCTTAGTGACGACGCCTACCGTAAGGCAGCCCTGCTCCTTAGCTATACTTGCCACTACGGGAGCTGCACCGGTTCCGGTTCCGCCTCCCATACCGCAGGTAACGAATACCATATCGGCTCCCTTGACCAGGTCCGTGATCTCTTCAGTGCTCTCTTCCGCAGCCTTAGCCCCAACTTCCGGCTTAGCACCCGCTCCGAGTCCCTTGGTCAGTTTCTCGCCGATCTGAATGAGCTGAGGAGCCTTGCACAACTGAAGGGCCTGGCGGTCTGTATTTACTCCGACAAGCTCGACCCCAAGAATGTTTTCATCAACCATTCTGTTCACAGCATTATTGCCTGCACCCCCGACTCCTATAACAAGAATCTTGGCTGCAGCTTCGTTTTCATTAGGTTTTATTTCAAGCAAGGTTCTTCCTCCTTTAAATTATTCTTTCTCCAATAAAAACAGAATACACTCTTATATAATATTATTTTTCAAGTGATAAATCAAGTGTTTTTACAAATAACACAAAACTCTTGGAGGCGGGAGTTATTTATCCCTGATCAGCCGTTTTGGCGAATTTTCAGAGTTTTTGGCTCATCTTCCGCATCTGTCTGTCATTAAATATCCGCTGCCGGACCGGCTGTAATTGCCAGATACCGTCAGCGGATATTTATCCTGCCTGCCATGCTTTATACAAATTTATACTGTTTTCGGTCAATATGCGTTGTCCTGAGCAGCGCTGCCGTCGCCTGAGGTATCTTCTCCGCCATCGCTGACATCGCTGCCATTGTCTGAATTGTCTCCTGAGCCATTATCGCCGCTGTAGTCTGAGCCGTCTCCTGAGCCGTTGTCGCCGCTGTAGTCTGAGCCGTCTCCTGAGCCATTATCGCCGCTGTAGTCTGAATTGTCTCCTGAAGTCTCGGCCGAGGTCTCGGCTGATGTCTCCACTGAGGTCTCAGCGGATGTCTCGGTGGATGTCTCTGTCTCGTCAGCACTTTTCGTAAATATTATCGAATCCTTTGTGGCATCATAGTCTTCAAGGTGAAGCGTGCCTGAGAGACCCTTAAGCTTGTCAGCCAGACTGGCAAGCTCCGAGATCTTTTCGTCCATATAGCTGTTGCGCCCCAGGTTTATGATCACTTTGTTGTAATGGGCGGTATATTTGCCGTCGCCGACGCTCTCGACACTGTCCACGCTCAGTTTATAATCGCTCATTACTGATACGATATCTGTGAGATCACTCATGGTATCATCATTTGAGGTCTCGAGCTTGCTGCCGGTACTGGCTTTCTTCACGTCTACGCCCGACACCAGCGGTATATCTGCCTGTGCCTTGTTCTGCTGGAGTATCACGACTCCCTTATCGTTGAAGTAGCTGTATGTGTCTCCTGACTTTATGCCGCCCACCAGATCCTGTTCAACGACAGTTACCAGCACATTCCGCGGCGAGGTGAGCCGGACGCTTATGCTGCGTATCATATCATTGTCGGAATAATTCGCTCTCTTATTCAGGAGCCAGAGCAGCAGGGAGCTGTCGTGAGCCTGATCGAGCTTTATCTCCTGTCTGATCGTGTCATCGCTGACGCGGCTGGTGCCCTTGATATCTACCTTATCTATCCTGAAGACAAAGAGCACCATGATCAGCGCTAAGACAAGTATGATCACAGCTGCGGCCAATGCCCTGCCTCTGCGGCCTTTCCATCTCATATATAGATCACTCTCCGGACTGTTGTCATATCGTTATTGTTCCTCACTGTTGTCTGCGCTGCTGCTCTCAGCGCCTGTATTGTCACCGGCGGAGCCAGCTGCTTCACTGTTGTCCGCGTCTGAGCTGTCGGAGTTATCGTACGAAGCGCTGCCCTCCTCAGAACTTGCCTCCTGATCAGTTGTTTTCTCATCGTCGGCAAGACTGTCTTCGAAATCCTGAAGTTCATTCTCATCTATGGTTTCTGTGGGGAATATCTGCATATAGGGGAGCGCTTCATAGAAGATCTTCCCCGCTATGCTCGATGCGAACGAGCTCTGTCCCTGGTCATCAGCGTGAGCCCTGTCAACTACCACGTACACTACAAGCTGCGGATCGTCTATCGGCGCCGCGCCGATAAAAGAAACCAGGCGGTCCTTGCTGCCGCGGACGCCGACCTCCGCGGTACCTGTCTTGCCGCCGATCTTATATCCCGGCACCTGCGCGGGAGTTCCTGTGCCCTTCTCTACCGTCTGGTAAAGAGCTTCCCGCATCCATTTGGAGGTCTGCTGGGAGATCGTCGTCCTTACAAGTGTCTTGTCGATGACCTTCACGGTATTGCCACTGTCATTTAATATCTCGCTGACGACATGAGGCTTGTAGTAATTCCCTCCGTTTACGATCGAGCAGAAAGCCGAAGCCAGCTGCACCATGGTGAGGTTGTAGCCCTGGCCGAAGGAGCTCGTCCACAGCTCTACAGGTCCCATCTTATCCTTGGAATATACCAGGTTCGAGCAGCTCACTTCGCCTTCGAGGTCAACTCCCGTAAGCTGTCCCAGGCCGAACATTTTCTGCATATTGACAAAATTGCTCACCCCTATCTTGTCAGCGATGTGCATCATCGCGACATTGCAGGAGTATACAAGCGCATCCTGCAGGCTTATCGTGCCGTGCACGGAGTTGCAGGTGACAACTGTTCCGTCTGAAGCCGTAAGCTGTCCCTCACAGTCGAACTGGTCGCTGTCGCTTACCAGATCCTGATCCAGAGCATAGGACACTGTCATAGTCTTCGCGATAGATCCCGGCTCGTAGGAATCGTTGACACAGAAATTTTTCCATATAGAAGTGAGCAGGTTGGACTTCTGCTTATTTGTCATCGCCTTCAGCTGTTTCTTGGTATATCCGGAGGCGGTCAGGTCATAGGGGCTGTTCAGGTCAAACACCGGTGAGCTGGCCATGGCCAGTATCTCGCCGTTATTAGGGTTCATGACAAGTACGCCCACATTTTCCGCGCCGACTTTTTTTTCAAACTGGGCGATGTATTTTTCCACTATCCTCTGTATATTGGCATCTATAGTCGTGACGAGGCTGTCTCCGTTCTCAGGCTCCTTCGTCACATTCTGGTAATCGATATCTTCATTTACCAGACCATAGCTTCTCCCGTTTACCCCGGAAAGGGTGCTGTTATAATATTTCTCCAGTCCCCACAGTCCGGTATTGTCCGAGGAGAGAAAACCTATCGTATCACAGGCAAGAGAGTTATAAGGGTATGTCCGCTTATAGCTCTCTTCAAACCAAACGCCTTTGCCTATCGGATCTTCCTTCAGGGAAGCCAGATATTCTTCGTATGCTTCCTTCTGGTCGTAGGAAAGGCCCTTTTTCATTACTACATAGTAGCTGTCTGGCTGGTCGTTCAGCGCGGCCGCCACATCGTCCTTGCTTATGTCGAAGTACTTGTTGAGGAGTTCTTCGACCTGCGTCTTGACAGCGGCAGCCTCCTGAGCGCTCTTGCCGTCCAGCAGACTCTTCGGCGCCAGGATAAGACTGTAGATCTTCTCGCTGGTCGCCAGCACTGTCTTGTTGCGGTCCATAATGTCGCCGCGTTTATACGGTATCGTCTGCCCCTCATAATTCATGATGGACAGAACGTTCTTCTGATATTGTTCGCCGCTTGCAACATTTATCTGTATCAGGCGGAATATCATAACTGCAAAAGCTGCTATGATCAGGAAAAAGACTATATAAAGTCTCTTCCTGTTCGTCCTGGAAAACTTCCTGGAAACGCCGCGAGCGTTATTCCCCAGCCGTGCAGTCCCGCTGCCGGCTCTCCCTCTGCTGCCTGCCATGCTATCACCTTATCTTATACTTCAATGAATCAATTCTTATCAGGTATGCTTTCAAACTGTCTTATGTAATCACTGCTGCTGCTGTTGTAATATATTATCTGATCCTTATCCGGATAGACCATACCCAGATCCTGGGTGGCCTTCTGATACAATTCGTTGAGATCCATTGATGTGTTCAGGCTTTCCTTAAGAGCGTCATTGTTCTCCTGTATCTCCTGCAGATCCGACTGCAGCGATGTGACCTCGCTCTTCATCGCGGTTAGCTTCGTGCTGGTGTGCAGATATAAAAAACATGCAGATATCGCGATGCAGAGAGCTATCGACAGGAACAGCGTGTAGCCGAGTCCCAGAGCCGCTTCTCTCTTCTCATATCGGTATACGGGGGCAGTCTTTTTTCTTGCAGCCCTTGTATAATCCCTCTCATAGGCAGGCTGTCTGACTGTACTTCCGCCGACATAATATGACGAATCATATCTTCTCTGCCCGAGCGCTTCCGCGCTCCTGTTACCGTAATCTGCCATCAATAATACCTTCTTACTCTGCTGTGTTTATGATCCTCTCAAATGTCCTGAGCTTCGCGCTCTTGGAACGGCTGTTGGAACTGATCTCCTCCTCGCCCGGCAATACAGGCTTGCGCGTTACCACCTTCCCCAGCGGTTTCTTGCCGCATACGCACACCGGAAATGAAGGCGGGCAGGTACACGGATTCTCATTCCTGTTGAATATCGTCTTGACTATCCTGTCCTCAAGTGAATGGAAAGTGATGACGCATATCCTGCCGTGATCATCGAGGAGCTTTATCATGTCATCCAGAGAATCCTCGAGCACATCAAGTTCCCGGTTCAATTCTATCCTTATAGCCTGAAATGTTTTTTTTGCCGGATGTCCGCCGTGTTTTCGCTGTTTCATCGGTATGGCGCCCTTGACGATCTCGGCGAGCTGTGTCGTTGTCTGTATCGGCTCCACGGCTCTGGCTGCCGCGATATGTTTTGCAATATTCTTCGCGAACCTGTCTTCCCCGTAGTCGCGTATCACGCGGTACAGTTCCTGTTCGCTGTAGCCGTTGACGATGTCAGAGGCAGTCATGTCCTGCTCCCTGTCCATCCTCATGTCAAGCGGGGCCTCTTCTCTGTAGGAAAAGCCCCTGTCGGCCGTGTCGAGCTGATATGAGGAAACGCCCAGATCCAGCAGTATGCCGTTGACATGTTCTATGCCCATGCCGTGTATGATCGATGCCATATCGCAGAAATTGCTGTGGACGTACGTCACCTTATCCCTGAATGGCTCCAGTCTCTGAGCCGCGAACGCGAGTGCCTCTTCATCCTGGTCTATGCCGATCAGTCTTCCGGACGGGCCCAGTTTCTTCAATATGGCCTCGGAGTGACCTCCTCCGCCGAGCGTGCCGTCCACGTATATGCCATTCTCTGCGATATTCAGCTCATCTATTGTCTCCCGGAGAAGTACCGGAACGTGGCTGAATGTATCTGCCATCCCGCTTACCTCCGTATCTGTCAAATGCTGACTCCGAGATCTGTAAGATGTGCAGCTATCTCATCCATGTTCTCATCGCTGATATTGCTGACCTCTTCCCATCTCTCCTGGCTCCAGAGCTCTATGCGTGTATCCATCCCGGCGAGGACGACGTCCTTGCCGATCCCGGCATACTTGCGAAGCGCAGCGGGTATCAGTATACGGCCCTGTCTGTCGAATTCGCACTCTGCTGCCCCTGCGGTAAAAAAGCGTTTGAACTGTCTGCTTGCCTTATCGATGGTCGGCAGCTCTCTGAGTCTGGACTTGAAATCGTTCCACTCCTCTTCCGGTGAGATCCACAGACAGCCGTCGAGGCCTTTGGAAATGAAAAAGAGATCCCCCAGATCATCTCTGTACTTCTGAGGAATAATCACTCTTCCCTTAGCGTCTATCGAATGATAGTACTCACCGATAAAACCTTCCATTACAAGTCACCCTCTGTCTGTGAAAGACCTTCTGCCTCTGACCGGCAAATTCTCCACAAATTACCATTAAAAACCACTTTTTACCACTTGTTTATAATTTTAATATAATTATCAGGATTAAGCAATAGCAAATGCGAAGTTTTGGGTGTAAAAATTTCGGAGCCCGAAAGGAGTTAATTTTGTGAAACTTTTATTTTAGCCAGCCGCAAAGCCGTTCTCAGGCTGCAAAAATCTTTGTGATAAAAGGGGGTAGAGAAAACGTCCGCGATGTGTTACAATGTCAGACGTTGAGAAATTTTTATAAGGAGCGGTGATCATAAATGAAACTGGGAATAGTAGGACTGCCGAATGTCGGCAAAAGCACCCTGTTCAATTCTCTGACTCGTGCCGGTGCCGAATCGGCCAACTATCCATTCTGTACTATCGACCCGAACATCGGGATCGTTGAGGTACCTGACAAAAGGCTTGACGCGCTGACTCAGATGTATGACTCGGCAAAAACCATCCGCGCCACGATCGAGTTTGTTGATATCGCCGGTCTGGTCAAGGGCGCTTCCAAGGGGGAGGGCCTGGGGAACCAGTTTCTCGCCAACATCAGGGAATGCGATGCCATCGTGCATGTCGTGCGGTGCTTTGAGGACAGCAATATCATACACGTTGACGGGAGCATCGATCCGCTCCGCGATATCGACACTATTAATCTTGAGCTTATTTTTGCTGATATAGAGGTTCTCGAGAGACGTTTTTCCAAGGTAGGGAAGAGCGCCAAGATAGATAAAAGCTATAAGAAGGAAAGCGAACTGATACAGCGCCTGCTGGATCATCTCCAGGACGGACTCCCCGCGAGAAGCTTTGAGCCGGCTGATGAAGATGAGGACGCTCTCATGAAGGATTTCTGCCTGCTCACCGCCAAGCCTGTCATCTACGCCGCAAATGTCGCGGAGGATGACCTCGCCGATGACGGGGCGTCCAGCGAATATGTGCGCAGGGTAAGAGAATTTGCCAGAGAAGAGGGCTCGGAGGTGTTTGTCATCTGCGCCCAGATCGAAGAAGAGATATCCGAGCTTGAGGATGATGAGAGAAGAGAGTTCCTTGATGATCTCGGTCTCAGTGAATCGGGACTTGACAAGCTGATCAGGGCCAGCTACCATATCCTCGGACTCATCAGCTTCCTGACAGCAGGCCCGAAGGAGTCCCGCGCCTGGACCATCAAAAAGGGCACCAAGGCACCCGGCGCCGCCGGCAAGATACACACCGATTTTGAGCGAGGTTTCATAAAGGCTGAAGTCGTAAGCTATACCGACCTCATGGATTGCGGCAGCTACAATGCCGCCCGCGAGAAGGGACTTGTCCGCATGGAGGGCAAGGACTATGTGATGAAGGACGGGGACATCGTAGTGTTCCGCTTCAACGTTTAAATCAGAACAACAAAAGAGCTGTTCTCATGCCCTGCCGGGCATTTCAGAAGAACAGCTCTTTTTTTATGCATTTTTTGCGGTCTTATTCTTTCAGCAGGATCGCGGGCAGCTCCTGCAGGCTGTCAATCACCTCGTCATACCAGCCGGCCTCGCCGAAACCGTATCTGGCGAAAATGAACGGGATGCCGGCCTCGCGCGCCGCGTCGGCATCGCCCTGTGTATCGCCGGCAAATGCCGGTGATCTCAGCGCGTTGCGCCCTATCACAAGAGAAATGTTTTTCCCCTTGCTCAGTCCCGTAGCGCCGCTGCACTCGCAGTCACTGAAGTAGCGCGCTGTATTGTTTCCCTTGTAAAAGCTCTGTATGTAGCCTTCCTGGCAGTTGCTTACGATGTAAAGCGGCACCAGGGAGGAAAGTTTCTCCAGCACTTCTGTCTCACCGGCAAAAAGCGCTCCGCCGTGTTCTGCCAGATAATCATTCTCACGGGCACAGCACTCATCCATCAGGCTGTTTCTTTCCTGAGCCGAAAGCTCAGGGAACATATTTGCCGCGATGCGGTCGATCGGAAGACCAAAATTTGCCGCCAGCTCACCGGCGGTCACCGGTCCTCTCTTCACTTCCGGATGATGCTCAAGCACCTGGGCCCAGGTCTTTACTATTCCCTCTGTCGAATCCCACAGCGTTCCGTCAAGGTCAAAAATCAGACTGTCATATTTCATGCAGACGCACTCCTGACTAATTAAATTCTGCTATCACGCTGTCAAGCACCTCATACATTTCGTCGACATTTTCCTTCGTGATGACAAGAGGAGGCACAAAGCGGATAACATTGGTCCCGGCGGATATCAGTATCACGCCGCGTTCTATGCATTTGCTTATTATCGGTCCTGCAGGGCAGGAAAATTCCAGCCCGCGCATCAGTCCCATGCCCCGGCTGTCGACTACAACGCTGTATTTCTCTTTAAGCGAGTCAAGCTTCCGGCCAAGATAAGGTCCGACCTCATTTACATTTTCCAGGATGTGCTTTTTCTCAAAGAGATCAAAAACCGCGTTTGCCGCCGCTGTCGCGAAGGGATTGCCGCCGTAGGTCGAGCCGTGATCCCCGGCTGCCAGCGACTCCTGCACCTTCTCGCCGGCAACGAACGCGCCGATCGGCACTCCGCAGCCGAGGGCTTTCGCCACCGTAAGTATGTCGGGCCTGATGCCGTAATACTGGTAGGCGAACATTTTTCCTGAGCGCCCCATGCCGCACTGGATCTCATCAAGTATCAGGAGGATATCCTTCTCATCGCAGAGCTTTCTCACGCCCTTTATGAACTCAGGATCGCCCGGATAGATGCCTCCCTCGCCCTGTATCGTCTCCATGATGATCGCGCAGGTCTTGTCCGTGATCTTCGACTTCACGTCTTCCAGATCATTGTACTGCGCAAATACTATCTTGTCGATCAGGGGCTTGAAGGCTTCCTGATAGTGGGCATTGCCGGTGACTGACAGAGCGCCGATGCTCCTCCCGTGGAAGGAATGATCCATGGCAATGATCTCATGGTCAGTAGAACCGTTGTCCCTGTTGTAGGCATATTTGCGGGCAAGCTTGATCGCGCCCTCTATAGCCTCGGTGCCGCTGTTCGTGAAAAATACCTTTTTCAGGCCGCAGGCTTTTACCAGCCTGTTCGCCGCTTTGGCCATTGGCTCGGTATAATAAAGGTTCGACACGTGGATGATCTTGTCTATCTGGTCCTTGAGGGCCTGATTGTACTCCGGCACATTGTAGCCGAGCGCGCATACGGCGATCCCGGCCGCGAAGTCGAGATACTTTTTGCCCTCGACATCATAGAGATAAACTCCGTCCCCGTGGTCAAGGACCATAGGGAACCTGTTGTATGTGTGAATGATCGCCTGCTCGGCGTATTCCATAATTTCTGTATTCTTGCTCATTTTTTCCTCCTGACTGCTGTCATTTGACTCTGAACTGCGGTGCGGCGCCGGATATCCGTCAGTTTCCGTGATAGTAGCGCGGTTCTGTACTGCTCAGAAAAGCAGTACCGATGCCCTTGTTCGTGAATATCTCCAGGAGCAGGCAGTGCGGTATACGTCCGTCCATGATATGTACACGAAGCACTCCGTTCTCAATGGCGTCAATGCAGCTGTTCAGTTTCGGTATCATGCCGCCGTCAACATTTTTGTTCTCGATAAGGCCCTTGGCCTCATCGATAGTCATCTCAGAGATGAGTGTGGAGGGATCGCTGTAATCCTTGTAAACACCTTCGATGTCAGTCAGGAAAGCAAGCTTGGACGCGCTTACAGCCTTGGCGATCTCACAGGCCGCGTCATCGGCGTTGATATTGTAGGAGTTGAAATCACTGTCCATGCCGATGGGGCAGACTATCGGAAGAAAATCGTCGTCCAGCAGATCGTAAAGTATCTTGGGATCTACCTTGGTGATATCGCCGACAAATCCTATGTCTCCGCTGTCCGAATGCTTTTTGCGTACCGTCAGCAGGCCTCCGTCCTTGCCGCTGATGCCCACTGCCTTGACGCCCAGCTCCTGGACCATCTGCACAAGGCTTTTATTCACCTTGTTCAGGACCATCTCCACGATCTCCATCGTAGCCTCGTCCGTCACCCGCAGTCCGTCGATAAAATGGGGCTCCATTCCAACCTTTCCTACCCAGCGGCTTATTTCCTTGCCGCCGCCGTGGACGATTATCGGCTTGAATCCTACCAGCTTGAGCAATACCGCGTCCTCAATGACGTCCTTCTTGAGCTCATCGTTCATCATCGCGCTTCCGCCGTATTTTATTACGATAATGCTCCTGTTGAACCTCTGTATATACGGCAGTGCCTCGATAAGTACCTGCGCCTTTTCCAGGAGCGGCTGCATATCTTTCTCCATCTTAATCCTCCTTCGCTTCAGACGAGATCACGATCTGTAATCAGCATTTATCGCAATATAACCCTTCGTCAGGTCACAGCCCCAGGCTGTGGCCGACTCGGAACCCATTTTGATATCAGCGAGCGCCGTCACCTCAGGCTCAGACAGAATGCGCGTCGCCTCCTCCTCGCTGTACGGCGAGGCGATGCCGTCTTCCATGATCTGTATCCTGCCGGCTGCGCTCTCAAAGAAAAGGTCTACCCTCTCAGGGTCAAAATCCACGCCTGCATAGCCCATGGCGCAGAGTATGCGTCCCCAGTTGGCGTCATGTCCGCAGATAGCCGTCTTCACAAGATTAGACGTGACGACGGATTTGCTCAGTATCTTCGCCTGCTCTTTAGTCCGGGCGCCGATGATCTTCACCTCGAAGAGCGCTGTCGCTCCCTCTCCGTCTCCGGCTATCTTTCTGCACAGATCCACGTTGACAGCGTGAAGAGCTTCCTTAAAGGCCTTATAATCCTCGTCCTCAGAAGATATCTCCTCATTGCCGGCAAGTCCGTTGGCCAGAAGGAGAACTGTATCGTTCGTCGACGTATCGCCATCGACAGAGACCATGTTAAATGTATCAACGATATCTTCGCTCAGGGCTTTCTGGAGAAGTTCACGGCTTATCGCGGCGTCGGTTGTGATAAAGCAGAGCATCGTGCACATATTAGGATGGATCATTCCCGATCCCTTGCACATGCCTCCGATGACAGCTTTCTTTCCGCCCACCGTAAAGCTCACCGCTGCCTCCTTGGGCTTTGTATCCGTAGTCATGACAGCACGGGCCGCGCGCAGGCCGGCATCAATGCCGTCCTCAAGTGCCGGAGCCATCATCTCTATGCCCGCGGAGACTCTGTCCATATCAAGCTGCATGCCTATGACCCCGGTGGAAGCCACCAGCACCTCGTTCTCGGGAATACCGAGAGCCTTTCCGGCAGCGGCCGCAGTCTTTCTGCACATCTCCAGGCCCATGACGCCTGTACAGGCATTGGCGATGCCGCTGTTGCACACTATCGCCCGGGCGCTTCCTCTCTCTCTGGCTATCTGCATATCCCATTTTACAGGCGCAGCCTTCACAATATTCGAAGTGAATGTCCCCGCGCAGCTGCACGGTTTTTCACTGCAGATCATAGCCATGTCGTCACGGCCCTTATACTTTATCCCCGCCGCCGCGCTGGCTGCCTTAAACCCCTGGGCAGCAGTCACGCCGCCATCTGTAAACTCCATAAAAAAGTCTCCATTCTTAAGCTTGTATTCCGGGCGGTCTTCAGCGTGCCCTCATCAGGCGTTGAATACCGTCGTATCTGCTTTGTTCAGATAAAGGTCATAATAGTTGCGGTCTTCCCGCTGCACCCATCCGATGCGCTGCCAGAACACGTTCCCGACTTCATTTGATTTGAAGGCTATCAGGTAGATGCGGTTGATATCCTCCGCCCTGAGGGCCTCGACAGCCTTCTCCACAAGTCTGCTCCCTATGCCGTGCTGTCTGTAGTCCTCGCGGACACAGACATGATAGAAGCATGCCTGCCTTCCGTCATGGCCGCAGAGTATCGAGCCTACTATCTGTCCGTCCGCAGTCTCAGCCACAACGCTGGTAGATGGGTTCCTCAGCAGAAAGCGGGTGACGCCTTCCCGGGAATCATCGATGCTGCGTATGCCGAATCCGCGTATGCCCGCCCAGAGTGCGGCAAGCTGTTCGTAATCATCTATAGTCATAACGCGTACCGTGACTGTACCGTCTTTATCCAAATCAATGTCCTCCTGTCTGTATCCTGATCCGCCGCGCCTTCCCGAAATATATCAGGGAAATACAGGCACCAGCTGCAGCCCTGTATTCTCAGCGAGCCCGAACATCAGGTTCATATTCTGCACTGCCTGGCCGGCTGCCCCCTTGACAAGATTGTCCAGGGCGCCCATCATGACAACTCTGTTTGTCCTCGGGTCCATCCTGTAATTCACGTCCATGAAATTGCTTCCCTCTACCCATCTTGTCTCAGGGCAGATCCCCGGGTCAAGCACACGGACAAAATATTCATCACTGTAGTATTTCTCATACGCCGCTCTCAGCTGGGCATCTGTGACACCCGGCATCAGTGACGCGTAGGCCGTGACAAGAATGCCTCTGTTCATAGGAACGAGATGCGGCGTAAAGCTGACGACCAGACTGCGGCCGGCAGCATATCCAAGCTGTTCCTCGATCTCCGGCGTATGTCTGTGCGTTGTCACTCCGTAAGCCTTGATGCTCTCATTCACTTCACAGTACAGGTTCGCTGTCTTGTTCCCGCGGCCGGCTCCGGAGGTGCCTGATTTCGCGTCGAATATCAGTGTATCCGGATCGATGAGCCCTTCCTTCACCAGCGGATAGGCTGACAGTATCGAGCAGGTAGTATAGCAGCCGGGATTCGCGACCAGCCTCGCTCCTGCTATATCGCTCCTGTTTATCTCACAGAGGCCGTAGACGGCTTCATCGATAAACTGCGGGCTCTTGTGCTCTATCCCGTACCACTTTTCATATACGCCGACATCCTTGATCCGGAAATCAGCGCTCAGGTCAATGATCTTTGTCCTGCCAAGTATATCATCATTTACGACTCCCGCGCAGTATCCCTGAGGTGTAGCTGTAAAGATAACATCGGCTTCATCAGCCAGGGCCTCCATGTCCTCATCCATGCACTTCGCGTCGACGAGCCGGAACATGTTACCGAAGACATCCGCGTATCTTTTATCTATATAAGTCCTTGAGCCGTACCACACCACCTCAGCCTGGGGGTGCTGCAGCAGCAGCCTGACTATCTCCTGGCCGGCATAGCCAGTTGATCCGATAATACCTGCTTTGATCATTGTCATACTCCTCACTGTTTTCACATATACATCGCCGGCGCCCTTATCGCGGACTCCGAACAGTTATTCATTTTAATACATATCTTTGATTTAGTAAAGCGTAAAAATCACAAACATAATAAATATTTATGCATTTATATTAGACAAATTCCCCGTATGTTATGCATTAATATTCATGTATTATTAATAAAAATACATTTTCTTGCATATTTTACTTGCATTATCCCCGGGTTTGATGTATATTTCAATACGGACACAAACCTTGTCCTTTTTTTAATGAACAATGAGCGATACTATAGATACTGTTTAAGGAGGATCTTAAAATGAAAGAAAAAGTAATTCTGGCGTATTCAGGCGGTCTGGACACAACGACTGTTATCCCCTGGCTCAAGGAGAACTTCGATTACGAAGTTATCTGCTGCTGCGTGGATGTCGGCCAGGGCGCGGAACTGGATAACCTGGATGAAAGAGCAAAGATCTCCGGCGCTTCAAAGCTTTATATAGAAGATGTGATCGATGATTTCTGTGATAACTTCATCCTGCCCTGCGTGCAGGCAGGTGCCGTATATGAGAACAAATACCTTCTGGGCACAGCGATGGCCCGCCCCGCGATCACCAAAAGGCTTGTCGAAATAGCAAGGAAAGAAGGCGCATCCGCTATCTGCCACGGCTGCACCGGGAAGGGAAATGACCAGATCCGTTTCGAGCTGGGCATAAATGCCCTGGCTCCCGACCTGAAGATCATTGCTCCCTGGAGAATGACTGATGTATGGAAAATGGATTCGCGTCAGGCAGAGATCGACTACTGCCGCGCTCACGGGATCAACTTCGAATTTTCGAATGCCCAGAGCTACAGCGTCGACAGGAACCTCTGGCATGTGAGCCACGAGGGCATGGACCTTGAAAGTCCCGCAAATGTTCCGGATTACAAGCATCTGCTCAAGATGTCCGTGACTCCCCAGGACGCGCCGGACAAAGAAGAAGCTGTCACTCTCACTTACGAGAACGGCGTACCCGTCAAACTGAACGGTGAGGCGATGAAGTTCTCCGAGATCATCCTCAAGCTGAATGAGATCGGCGGCAGGAACGGCATCGGCATCGCAGACATAGTTGAAAACCGTGTCGTAGGCATCAAGTCGCGAGGCATATATGAGACCCCCGGCGGCACCATCCTCATGGAGGCCCAGAGGCAGCTCGAGGAGCTCGTCCTTGACCGCAAGACGATGGAAGTCAAGAGGGAGATGGCAAATAAGCTGGCGCAGGTAGTGTACGAGGGCAAATGGTTCTCCCCTCTGCGCGAGGCCATAGAGGCATTCATAAAGGTAACTGAAAAAGACGTTAACGGCGAAGTTAAGATGAAGCTCTATAAGGGCAATATCATCAAAGCCGGGACCATCGCTCCCGATTCACTGTACAGCGAATCTCTGGCATCATTTACGACCGGCGATTATTACGATCACCATGACGCCAGCGGCTTCATAACGCTCTTCGGCCTTCCTGACAGGGTAAGGGCCATGAGGCGCATCAACAAGCATGCCATGGAAAACGAGAAATAAGATGCACAAAGACTGACAGACTGCGGCCGGATCATGAAAGCCGCTGTCTGTCAGTCTTTTTTTATCCGCCTCAGGGAACTGCGCGATATCTGTCCCTCAGGCGCACAGCAAAAGGGAGCCGCGCGCTGATCACTCAGTGCTGCGGCTCCCCGCGTCATCTATATGCTTAAAGTGTCCTTGTCTTATACGTACAAGTATAAGACCTGCTATCTGTAGAGAGGATACTTGCGTGTAAGCTCTTCTACTATCGCGGCTGCCTTATCTTTATTGGCGTCAAAATCCCTGAGCGCAATGGCTATAGCCTCAGCTGTCATATCCATGTCAGCCGTGTTGAAGCCTCTGGTAGTCGCCGCCGGGGTTCCCAGCCTGAGACCGCTCGTCACGAACGGAGACTGAGGGTCATTGGGGATAGTATTCTTATTGCAGGTTATATGTATCTCATCAAGCATCTTCTCAGCCTGCTTGCCTGTGAGCCCTGTGTTCGTCAGGTCGACGAGCATGAGATGATTGTCCGTGCCTCCGGATACTATCTGGATGCCGCGGTCAAGCAGTCCGCTGCACAGTGCCTGCGCATTATCGATTATCTGCTGCTGGTATGACTTGAATTCATCACTCAGGGCTTCCTTCAGCGCCACGGCCTTAGCCGCGATAACGTGCATCAGAGGTCCGCCCTGTGTTCCCGGGAAGATCGCGGAATTGATCTTCTTATCAAAGTCATTCGTTCCGCAGAGTATCATGCCGCCCCTGGGACCGCGGAGAGTCTTGTGCGTAGTAGTCGTGACCACATGCGCGTAGGGGATCGGGCTCGGATGGAGACCCGCGGCTACAAGACCGGCTATATGAGCCATGTCCACCATGAGGATGGCGTCTACCTTATCAGCTATCTCCCTGAATCTCTTGAAATCGATCGTCCGGCAGTACGCGCTGGCACCCGCAATGATCATCTTGGGTCTGCACTCCAGGGCAAGTCTCTCCACCTCATCATAATCAATGAAGCCATGCTCATTGACGCCGTAGGGCACGCAGTTAAAATACCTGCCGGAGAAATTTACCGGGCTTCCGTGTGAAAGATGTCCGCCCTGATCCAGGCTCATGCCCATGAATGTGTCACCGGGCTTAAGAAACGCAAAAAATACAGCCATGTTCGCCTGTGCACCTGAATGAGGCTGAACATTCGCATACTTTGCGCCAAACAGTTTCTTTGCTCTCTCCTGAGCCAGCTCCTCCGCGATATCCACGAACTGGCAGCCGCCGTAATACCTCTTGCCGGGATAACCTTCCGCGTACTTGTTGGTGAGCGGACTTCCCATAGCGGCCATAACTGCCTTGCTCGTAAAATTCTCAGAGGCAATAAGCTCAATATTCTGATTCTGCCTTCCGATCTCCTGCTCGATCACCTGGGCGATCTCAGGATCCACGTTTTTGATATCATCGATTGAAAACATACCTGGAATACCTCCTGCATAATATACCTGTATCTCTGTTTTAAATGTACCATATCATCATAGCTTCTTCAAGCACCTTTTGTATGCACTGTTCACTTTTAAGGCATCTCAGCTGCCCATATTCTCAGGCAGGACTATGCAGTCGTAGCGTATAGCCTTGCCGGCAAGCGAATATCCAGGGCGTATGCCGCCGAGGAACGGGCCCTTCAAAGGTCTCTTGATGACTATCCTGCCAGGGCGTGCCGCCAGGGCAGCCTGCAGCAGTGCCTCGCCGTCATCGCATGGCCTCTCAAGCTGCTGAAGCAGCTGAAATTTCTTCTTCACCAGCGCGCTCTTCTGCCTCTCGGGAAACATCGGATCCAGGAAGACAACCGCCGGCGCTTCCGGCAGTTCCGGCAGCATCTTCAGGCTGTCCGCTTCCGCAAAACACATCCTGCCAACGATATCAGACAGCTCCGGCAGTCTGCCGGCGCGCCGCAGGGCGTCCCTTAAAAGTGCCGCGATGACCGGATCAGATTCGAAGAGCCGGACGGAGAAGCCGGCGGCAGCCAGCAGCAGAGAATCCTCTCCGAGACCGGCTGTGGCGTCTATAACAGTCTTGTTCACTGAGCAGCTTTTTATCTTGCAGGCCTTGACCAGCAGCTCCTGCTTAAGGTTGGCCGGCCTCAGCCGCGGCAGCATGCGCGTAAGATCAGCGCGCAGACTCAGCCCGCCGCCGGTAAGCGCAAGGCCGTCTGCCCCCATGCGCAGCAAAAGCCCGGCCTGCTCCGTGTCCGGTATATCAGTGATCAGCGGCACGCCAAGGTGGGCAGCCAGAGCCTCAGCCTCCTGAATGTCAGCGCCGTCCCCGCAGAATACTTCCAGACGGCGCTCATTTGATCCTGCTGCAGTGTTCAAAACATCTCTCCTTCTGAAAAAAAGGAACCGGCAGCATACTGCCGGTTCCCGTCTGTTCTATCAGTCTTTTTTGCTGGCAAGACAAAGTCCCAGCTCCTCGAGCTGCTTCTCGTCCACGACAGTCGGCGCATCCGTGAGGAGGCAGGTGGCGTCCTTCACCTTAGGGAAAGCAATGACATCCCTGATCGTATCGGCCTTCGTCATAAGCATGATCATGCGGTCAAGGCCGTATGCCAGACCTGCGTGAGGCGGGACACCGTACTTGAACGCGTCAAGCAGGAATCCGAACTGCTCATAGGCCTTCTCCTGGGTGAAACCTAGGACCTCGAACATCTTCTCCTGGATATCATCCTGGTGTATCCTGATGCTTCCGCCGCCGAGCTCAGTACCGTTAAGAACGATATCATATGCCTTCGCGCGCACGCGGCCTGGATCTGTGTCGATATACTGCATATCCTCTTCCATAGGCATGGTAAAAGGATGGTGCATAGCCGTGAAACGGTTTTCTTCGTCAGACCACTCAAGAAGCGGGAATTCGGTCACCCAGAGGAAATTGAACTTGTCCCGGTCAATAAGACCCAGCTGGCCGCCCAGCTCTATCCTCAGCGCGCCCAGAGAAGCGTAGACGAATTTATTGCGTCCCGACACGAACAGCAGCAGGTCTCCGGCCTCTCCTCCCATGGCGCTGACAATGGCCTTCATCTCGTCCTCCTGCATGAACTTTGCAAACGAAGACTTTACTGTGCCGTCATCCCTGATGGCGATATAGGCGAGGCCCTTTGCGCCGTAGTCCTTCACAAAATCTGTCAGCGCGTCGATCTTCTTGCGCGGCATTGCTGCCTGCCCTCTGACATTGATGCCTCTGACACTGCCGCCGTCGGCAACAGCACCGGCGAATACGCCGAAGCCGCAGTCCTTCACCACAGCAGATATATCTGTCAGCTCCATGCCGAATCTGGTGTCGGGCTTATCAGAGCCAAACCTGTCCATAGCCTCCTGCCATGTCATCCTCCTGATAGGAAGCGTGACATCGACATCTATGAGCTCCTTGAAAAGCTTCGCCAGCAGTCTCTCATTGACATCCAGCACATCGTCTATATCCACAAATGACAGTTCCATGTCTACCTGGGTAAATTCAGGCTGTCTGTCAGCCCTCAGGTCCTCGTCACGGAAACATCTTGCTATCTGGAAATACCTGTCATAGCCGGACACCATAAGCAGCTGCTTGAACAGCTGAGGCGACTGCGGCAGAGCATAAAAGCTTCCCGGATGAACACGGCTGGGGACAAGATAATCCCTGGCGCCCTCCGGTGTGCTCTTTGTCAGCATAGGAGTCTCTATCTCGATAAAGCCCTCATCTATAAGGTAATTCCTGATGATCTGGCAGGCCCTGCTGCGCATGAAGATGTTCTTCTGTATATCAGGGCGGCGAAGATCCAGGTATCTGTACTTGAGTCTGACCTCATCCTTTGTCTTGCTGTTCTCCTCTATCGGGAACGGAGGGGTAAGGGATTCAGACAATATCCGCAGCTCCCTCGGGATCACTTCGATCTCTCCCGTACTGATATTCGTATTCACGGCGCCGGCGCGGCTTTCCACGCTCCCGGTTACAGCGATCACGAACTCGCTTCTCAGACGTCCGGCCTTCTCAAAGACCTCCGGGCCGCACTTGCCGTCTTCAAAGACAAGCTGCAGCAGTCCTGAACGGTCACGCAGATCCGCGAAAATAATGCTTCCCTTGTTCCTGCTTTTGGCGACCCAGCCCATAACTGTGACAGTTTCGCCGATATTGGCCGCGCCAAGCTCGGCACAGCGGTGGGTACGTTTCATTCCACTCATCGATTCAGCCATAATATGATAACTCCTCTCTCAGTCCCTGTATATCTTCTCAAACTTGCCGTATCCCTCAGCTTCAAGCCTGCTTATCTGCTGCTTCATATTCTTCCTCATTGGCTGAACCGTAACTACAGCCCCGCTGCCGCGGAGATCCTTCGCTTTTTTAAGCACCTCGAGTTTTCTGTCTGAAGATACATCCTTGTCTATAAGTATCGCGATACCCTCCCCGTTAAGAGAAGATGTGTTCCCGGACTTGTCCTTCAATATGGTGATGATCCTCTCAAAGCCAATAGAAAATCCGCACGCGCTGACATCCTGTCCGATGAACTTGCCGATCATCTTATCATAGCGGCCGCCGCCGGCCACTGAAAAGCCGTAGCCGTCAAGGCCTACTTCAAAAATCGTCCCTGTATAATAACCCATGCCTCTGACGAGTGTCGGGTCAAATTCGATATGTACGTGCTCATCGACCAGCGCCTTCGCGCATCTGATGATATCCTCCAGTTCACCGGCGACGTCACCGTCCAGGAATTCTTCTCCTATGCGGCAGAAATCGCTGCAGGAGATGCCGCCCTCAGACTCGCTGTAAATGCTGAGGTACTTGTCTGTGGCCTCAGCAGGGAACCCGTTCTCGATCAGCTCTCTGCGGATGCCGTCAAGTCCAATCTTGTCGTACTTGTCCAGTGAGATAAGCACGGAGGCAATATCATCCTCCGCAAATCCTGCCTTGAGCGCTGCTCCCCTGAGTATGCGGCGGTCATTGATATGGATGGTAAAATCCGTGATCCCGGCTTCGCCCAGTATCTTTGAAAGTGTATTCGAGGTCGCGGCGATAAGTTCTATCTCAGCCAGGTCTGTGCTGTCACCGAGTATATCGATGTCGCACTGGGTAAACTGCCTGAAACGGCCCTTCTGCGGATTGTCAGCCCGCCATACATTGCCTATCTGCAGTGCCTTGAACGGCGCGGGAAGATTCTCCTTATTGTTCGCGTAGTATCTGGCGAGCGGGACCGTGAGGTCATACCTGAGGCCGTTGTCGGCAAATTCATTGTTCCCTGCCGCGATGGCCCTCTGGAGATCAGCCCCCCGCTTCATAACGCGGAAAATAAGCTTCTCATTGTCTCCGCCCTGCTTGGAAGTCAGGTTCTCGATATGTTCCATCACAGGCGTCTCTATCTCCATGAATCCATAGGAGGCGTAACTGTCCCTGATTATCTGCAGTACATGCTGTCTCAGCCTCATATCTGAGGGGAGCATGTCGATCATTCCCTTAACCGGCGTCTTGATAAACTTCATACGATCTTTTACACTTCTCTTTCTCTGGTCCTGGCAGATCACAGCCTGCGCAAACGGCCGGCAGGCTTATCTGTCACGTAACAAACATACAGAATTTATTTTAGCTTATAATTCATCCGAGGGCAAGACCTTATTGACAGCCACGCTTTAAACTTTGCCGGATGTCACGCCTCTGTGTCCTGTCTACGCCTCGATAACTATGCGCCCCTCGTCTTTAAGATATCTGTAGACATGCCCGGACAGTATCTCCTCGTCGGATACCACCGAGGAATTCACATCCTCGACGATCGATCTCAGGTAGCGCGCGCTGATGCCATCCTTCTGAGGGAGCAGGAGCACTTCATGTATGCTGCTCGGCAGTATATAGATATCCGAATCTCTCTGCATGGCAAAATCATTCAGGCAGTCTGTGTAGAACATCACCACGGCGCCGTTAGTCCTGATGTCGTTGCTGAGCATATACAGTTCAGGCGCATCCGGGTCGTGAGCAGCCGGCACCGGCTTCTCTTCCCCGTATCCCGGCATCTCCTCAGTCAGCGATTCTATCAGAGTGTCCAGCGGTTCCAGCACAGGCTCCCACAGTCGCTTCATGTTGGCCGCTGCCAGCTCATACAGCTCATCGCAGCTTGTCCCCCAAAGCTCCAGCAGATCATCTGTCACCAGGCATATGCCGACGAGATCGCCGCCTCCCTGGATATAGACATGAAAAGTCAGGGCGAGATCCAGCCTGCGCAGATAGGGACAGTTCCGGAGCTGGTCGATATTCTTCTCATAATTGACAGCTCTCATCACGATGCTGCTGCGCACTCTGTCAAAATCCGCTATCCATCCGCCGCTTATGCCGCTGCAGTCATCAGCGTGCTCCAATATAGTATCTCTGATACGTCTGGCAGCCTCGTCCGGGTCCATGCCCCGGCAGCAGCGCTCATAGTAATCCTGCAGATATATGACAGGCGAGCTGCTGATCCCTTCCCGCTGCAGTCCCAGCGTATCGCAGATCACGCCGTTATTGCGCGTGACCTTCCTCAGGCACACCTCGCCCCAGTTCCCGTCATCAAGATAATCCTGAACATTATCCCTGATATAATCAAGGAATTCCCGGTAATCCATAATATGATCCATCGCATGATCTCCTTAATAATGTTCCGGCCGGAGATTTTTGTGATCATCATTATACTATGGAAAAGCGGCGCGCCGCAATTATCATCGCCCGACAGCTATCGATCTGCTTCGTCAGGAACCGATGTCTGCCGGTGCCTGTCAGCCCTCGCCAGGAGACCCTTCAGCTCATCGACGCTGAAAGTATAATGTCTGCCGCAGAACTGGCAGTTGACCTCCACGTCCTCGCCGTCATCTATCATCTCCTGTATCTCCCGGCTGCCGATGCTGATCACGGCGCGCTCTACGCGCTCCCTGCTGCAGCGGCATTTATATTCCGCGTCGACGCGGTCATAAAAATTGATGTCATGGCCCTTCAGGACCTTCATTATTATCGATTCCGGATCCAGTCCGTCATCCAGCATCGTCGTCACCGGCGGCAGCTCGCTGAGATTCTTCTCCAGCGAACTGACAAGCTCTTCGGAGGCAAACGGCATGAGCTGAAGGATAAATCCTCCCGCCTGTCTTACAGTATTGTCCGTATCCACCAGCACACCCAGCCCGACACTCGAATTCACCTGTTCACTTGACGCGAAATAGTAGGTCAGGTCCTCAGCTATCTCACCGCTCACAAGCTGCACTGTACCGACATAAGGCTCCTTCAGGCCCAGATCGCGGATCACGCTGAGCTCTCCTGAGCCGACAGCGCCGCCGACATCGAGCTTGCCCCTGGCCTTCGGCGGCATATCTGCATCCGGGTGCACCGCGTATCCTCTTACGCTTCCGTCCGGGCAGGCCGTGACAGTGAGTCCGCCTGCAGGGCCGCTGCATTTTATCTGCAGAGTTATGAGGTCATCCTCGTTCTTCAGCATGCTGCCCATTATCGAGCCTGCGGTGAGCAGTCTCCCCAGAGCCGCGGTCATGACGGGAGTGGTCTGGTGTATCCTCCTGGCTTCCTCGACCATATTTCTCGTGGTGGCGGCGTAGATCATCACCTGGTTCTCCGCCCCTGATGCGTGTATGATATAGTCCGGTCCAAAGTCCATATCTGCTTATTCCTCCATTTTCATTTTCTTTGTGCACTCAGACGCTGCAAAGCATATACGCTCGCTCTGCGGTCCGGGCTCATCCCTCGTAAAAGCGTCATATACTGCCTGTGTCTTAAGTCCCGACCTTTCCAGCGCAGAACATACTTCGCCCGCAGTGTAGGCTCTCTGGCAGTGCGTTTCCCTGTATCTTCTGAAGAGGCCGCTCTCTTCCCTGATGAACAGTGTCAGATCGTACTCATTCAGCATATCTTCCTCATAAAAGGTGTTGTTCCAGATAAAGCTGCAGTCGTCCCTGTCCTCGGCAATGGTCCTCTGACCCAGTATATCCCTGTACTTGTAGAGAGTGTTCATATCAAATATGAATATCCCGCCGGGATCAAGATAGTTGTTGACCAGAGAAAAGACCTTCTCAAGCTCCTCCGGCTCCGTTATATAATTCATGCAGTCACAGACACTCACGACCGCCCTCACCGTGCCGTACAGCTCGAATTCTCTCATATCCTGCTGAAGATAGAGAATATCGTCCGGCGAGTTTTCTCTTGCCACAGCAAGCATATCCTCAGAGGCATCCACCCCTATCATGTCGTATCCTGCCTTCTCCAGCAGTCTTGTCATGCGCCCGGTCCCGCAGCCCAGTTCAAGCACGAGTCCGTCTTCGACGCCATGCGTTTTCAGCAGGCTCACAAGATAGCCGCACCACTGTTCATACGGCACATTATCCATAAATGTGTCATAGACCTGGGCAAAGGCACTGTAGGCCTCAGCTATTTCAGCATTTTCATCATTCATCGTTTTTCCTCTGCAGATCTTCCTCCGGCCGGGCTTTGCCCCGGACCGTCGATGCGCTCAGTAGGCAAGTTTTACGAGACTGTTCAGTTTCTTCTCAAATTCGGAGCTGTCAGGCTTATAATCCTTATCTTTCGGCTTCGGATCCTTTTTCTCTATCTCCTCTGTCAGCTTGTTCATGGATCTCGTCATATTATTCCAGGACTTCTTGATCTTAGAATACTTATCGTCATTCAGTCCGCTGATCATATCGTCATACGATTTTTTCTTTTCAATGAGCTTTTTAAGCTCTTTCATGCCCTTATCCATATCGTAATCATTGCCGTCGGCATCGGTGCCCGCGTTTATGCAGCTGACTATATTTCTGAGGGTGCTGTTCCAGATATCGTCGACCACGAAATGGACGGCTTTCTTGATATTCAGGTCAGAATCGTCAATGCTTGTCCCGTACTCTTTCTCCAGCTCGTCAAGTGAACCGCTGTCCACACTGTCCAGCAGCTGGCCGGCTTTTTCCTGGGCCGAATAGAAACCGCCGAAAATATCGTCATAATAGCTTTCGTTTATATTGATATGCCATCTGCGGCCCTGAAGTCTCATATCTGCCTTGATCCTGGCAGTATACACCCCGGCGGTATCCTCGGTGATATGCTTCATGAAAAGCTCGCTGACTGCAGTTTCCATCTCTGAATTAGACTTGCGTTTGTCTTTGTCCAGAGCCGCGTTGGCAAATACCCGGTCACAGGCATCCGTCACAAAATTGCCGTAGATCTGCTCCATATCCCTGTTGTTTACCGTCAGGACAGCCTCCGCCTTCGAGCCATTTCTCTGTATGCTCTCTATAGAATATGAGAAATTCTTCATCAGGCTTGAATAGAGTTTTTCATCTGTTCCCGTGCGGTAAAACGAATCATAGTCAAGATACAGAGACGCTGTGCCGCTGTCATGGTTCACCACTGCATCCATGGCTTTCTTCAGATCATCTTCCGGCCTGTCATAATAAAATGAGTGGACATACACCGCTGTGCACAGCAGTACAGCCGCAGCTGCGGCGCAGACCGCTGATATTATGATCTTACGTTTCAAGTCGTATCACCTCCCCGAGATGCACCGAATAAATGTCCTTTTCAGATACCGTTCTGCCGGTCGATCTCCCCAGAGCGTAGCTGTAGTAATCCAGCTGTCTGCCGTACCGCGAGACCAGTATCTGCCCGCCGCCGCTGCGCGGCACGCGGTCTGTCTTATAATCGATAAGGATTATTTTTCCATCCTCCTCAAACCAGGCGTCTATCACGCCCTGCACCAGTATGAGTTCATCGCTCTTCATCCCCGGATCTATCATCTCTGCCGGCACACCCATGACAAACTGTGATTCCCTGCGCAGCTTTCCGTACCCGGCGGCCGCCTTCATCCTCTGCCCGAGCTCTGAGCCTATGAACTCAGCAATACGCCCCGGCTGCACTACGTCGGCCTGGAATCTTTCCAGCCTGCCTGATGAAACCATGAGTTCCAGCTGCTCGCTGACCCATTCATTCTTCCCTGTATCAGGGGCATTGCCGATATCTATCAGTTCCATAGCCCTGTGAAATGCTGTTCCGCGCGCGGCGCCGGAGATCTTTTCAGCAGTGCCGGCAGCTTCGCCGAGCATAAACAGCGGGACCTTCTCAGGTTCGTCCGCCGCCGCAGGGAACACCGGCTCGCTTTCCTGGTCAGCAGCTTCCTGATGCTTAAGTTCCGATACAGAGTATTTTCCCTTCAGATGAAGATCATCTTCCCATTTATACTCCCAGGCCTCGTCTTTGTCAAGCTGAGCCCCTGTCCCGTCCCCGCAGGCAGTGTCTTTTGCGTCACTGATAAATGATCTGATGTCCTGTTTTACCTTAACAGTCCTGACGATATCATTCTCCAGTATGCTCTGTGCCGATACCGTCCTGACATTGAACAGCCCGGCTTCAGGGCCGGTCCTGCGGCCGGTCTTCGGCAGATGGTACAGTTCTTCTATATCTTTAAGAGCCCCGGCGTCAAAAAGGCAGGGCATTATAAGATCAAGGAACGACCCGGCGGATACTATATTGTGCGGCATCATCCTGCCCGTGTCATCCATCTCTGTCTGCTGCCAGCGTGAAAGGCTTTCGGCGGCATCCTTCACCGTGCCGGTCAGGATGAGCTTCTCCTTCGCCCTTGTCATCGCCACATACAGCACCCGCAGCTCCTCCGCCATCATCTCACTCTCGAGCTGTCCGGAAATAAAATTCCGGAACCGGCTCTTCATCCTGTGCCTGCTGTGCAGATTGGCCGCGTCAAGGCCGATGCCGAACTTCGGGTGTACTGCCAGAGATGAGTATATATCGATCCTGTTCATCTTCCTCGCCAGTCCCGCGAGAATGACGACCGGGTATTCCAGGCCCTTGCTCTTGTGTATGCTGACGATGCTGACATGTCCGCCGCTCTCCTCAGATATCCTGGCTTCGCCGAAATCTATCTGGTTAACCTTCATCTGCTCCAGATAGCGCATGAAATTGAAAAGTCCGCTCATGCCGGCGGCCATGAAGGCGGCGGCCTTCTGGGCAAGCATATCCAGATTTGCCTTCCGGCGCGTTCCCGCCGGCATTGCGCTGGCAATATCATAATATCCGGTAAGCGTGAACGCATAGCTGATAAGCTCGTCTATCTGCATATAATCTGACGCCCTGCGGAGCCGGCCGAGCATGCCCAGAAATGTCTGCGCGCGCTCATAGCCCGGGCATTCCGGAGCACAGCCGCACAGTGCCGTGTACAGATCCCCCTCAGGGACAGACGCGCGTACCATGGCGATCTCCTCAGAACTCATGCTGACTATCGGTGACCTGAGCACAGCCGCAAGCGGGATATCCTGTCTGGGATTATCCACTATATTCAGCAGCGCTGTCATCGTCATGATCTCTGGCGCCGCGAAAAAGCCGACGGAGAGCTCTGCAGCTGCCGGTATGCCCCTGGCTGTCAGCACGTTCGCGAAAATATCCGCGTTGCCCTTGGCAGATCTTAAAAGTATGGCGATGTCGCTGTAGACCGCCTTTCGGCAGCTTTTCCCGTCAGCCGCGCAAATGTCCAGCCCGCCTGCCGGATCGGTGATCCTCATGATCTCCTGAGCGACAGCCGCTGCCTCCAGCTCCATGGCCGCCGGGGTCTCCTCAGCATCGGCGGCAGCCTCACCATCCGTCTCTTCACCGGCGGAAGAATCTGCCAGCATCACGTCCACAGATGACGGTATCCTCTCTCCCTGATCCGGGAAGACAGTGCCCGGCTTAAGTGAGGCGTCATCATCATACTCGATGCCTCCCACCTCGGAGCGCATCAGTCTCCGGAAAACAGAATTGACAGCTTCCAGGATATACTCCCGGCTGCGGAAGTTCTGTCCCAGATCGATGCGCCGGCTGTGTTCCCTCCCGGGATAGCTTTTATACTTTTCAAGAAATATCCCGGCATCAGCCTGCCTGAAACCGTAGATGCTCTGCTTTACGTCCCCGACCATCAGCCTGTTGAAACGGCCTGCGCGCGAACCTGAAAGCGCCGCCAGTATCATCTCCTGGACGCGGTTGCTGTCCTGGTATTCGTCGCACACTACCTCCTGATAATAGGAACTCAGCTCATCGGCGATAAGAGTCGGCTTCCAGCACAGCTCTCCCTCATCATCCTCATAAAATTCGACGAGCAGCTTCAGCGCGTAATGCTCCAGATCCGAAAAATCCAGCATGTTGCGCTCCTGCTTCTCCTCCTGGTATTTCACGGAAAATGCCTTAACCAGCTCTGTGAGCATGCTTACTGACGGAGCGATATATTCCAGCTCCCCGCGCATGCTCTCCAGCGATTCCGAGAACAGTCCCTTCTTAAGCCCGGCAATATCATCCCTGACCTGCTTATATATGCTTTTTACCCTGTCCTTCAGATCTTCCGGCACATCCTTCTGGCTTTTTCTGGACAGGGCTTTGAATGACACTGAATCCAGAGATTCCCTGATACCGTCAAAATCCTCTTTCCCGGCCAGATCATCGATCAGTCCGGCAGCATCCTCTATCTGGGACAGATAGGCCTCCGGGCCCCCGGATCTGCCGCAGATACCGGAGGCAGCTTTCAGCAGCTTCTTATCCTTCTCGAATATCCCGGCGGCGCCGGCAAGGGCATATTTTGTGATAACATGCTCCTGCATCCCGCCCTCCGGGCACCTGTACCATCTGCTGCACGAGTCGAGCCAGTACTCAGGAGACGGGCAGCTTCTGGACATCTCATAGCATTTCAGTATCCACCCGGCAATGCGGCTGTCATTCCGGCCGCTGCTGTAGGCGGAGACAAAATCCCGGAAGGCAGAGTTCCCTGAGGAATAATAGACCTCAAGGACATCAGACACGGTGTCGGCCATGAGTATTTTCAGTTCATTCTCGTCGCCCATCCTGTAGGAGGGATCTATGTCGACAGCGGCGAAATTGTTTTGTATCAGCTCGCTGCACAGGCTGTGTATGGTAGATATCCTGGCCGCGCCGAGCATGAGCTTCTGGTGTCTGAGCAGACTGCTGTCCGGGTCATCCTTTATCAGCTCATCAAGCCTGGCGCCTATGCGCTCACGCATCTGGGCCGCGGCCGCGTTCGTGAATGTCACCACCAGCATTTTCTCGGGATCGGCCGGATGCTCCCTGTCAGAGAGAGCGCGCACGATCCTTTCCGTGAGCACGGCAGTCTTGCCTGAGCCGGCAGCTGCCGACACAAGCAGGTCGCAGCCGCGGCTGTCGATCACAGCCTGCTGGGCCTCGCTCCATTTAATCCCCATCGCTGCCGCCTCCCTTGCTTATCTTTCTGGCCATCGCCGCCCAGACCTCGTCATTTTTCATGCTGCTCAGCTTCCTGTAGGAAAATCCCCTTATACCTGTGCTGAAACCGCAGACAGATCTGTACGCGCAGTAGGTGCACGACGTTTTGTCGCCGTACTTGTACGGATCGACATCGATATTTCCCGAAAATACGTCGGCAGCTATCTGGGCGCTCTTTTTATCCACATATTCTGAGAGCAGGCAGAAATTCTCTGTCTCTGCCGTGCTGGAGCTTCTGCTCAGCTTCCCGTCCTTATTGTAGGAGACCGGGATGATACGCGGCTTCAGATCCGGGGCATTGTCGAGATGCCTTATCGCGTCCTCGTCCTCAAGCACCAGTCCGTTCATCGCCAGGCTTTCCAGGATACGGATGTCATTTTCCGAATATTCTCCGTCACCGCTGTCGGTGTCACTGATGAATTTCTCAAAATCGTCAGTCTCGATCATCGGATCGTCGATGTCATAATAGAAAACACCGGCGGGGATCACGACGGCGTCCGCACGCTTCGTTTTTTCCTGCTGCAGGGCGGCGTTCATGTACACTATCAGCTGTAGCTGCAGACCATGGTAGACGGAGCTCAGGTCAAACCTGTTTCTGCCGGTCTTGTAGTCGATGACCCGCAGATAGATATTCCCGCTGTCCTCACAGCAGTCGATCCTGTCTATCCTGCCGTTCAGGTACACGGTGCCGCTGCCGCTGCTGAGCAAGGTAAGATCATCAGAGCTTATGGCCGCTGAAAACCTGATCTCGCAGTCTTCCGGTTCAAAATCGCCTTTTTTTATCTGCTGCTGCAGGGCCCAGACAGTGCGGCCGGCCATAGTGCAGATCCTCTCGGTCATATACCTGGCGCGCCCCGTATCCTGCATCAGATTGCTCCGGTAATCTGAGACGACACTGAGGACCGCGTCCCTTACCCACTCATCGCGCACATTATCGGGGATATCCCGCCAGCTGAGCCCGCTGTCCATAACTCTCCTGGAAAACAGCTCGATAGATCTGTGGAAAATGCTGCCGATATCAGGCGCCTCCACCTGATAGATCCTGCGTTCCGCCAGATGCAGCCCGTAGCTCAGAAAATGCGCGTAGGCGCACGCGGCGTACTGTTCAAGCATGGTGACACCGCCGCGCAGCCCGCCGCCGTAGACAGCCTTCACCGCAGCAGCTGAAAGCCTGTCGCCGGTGTATCTGAACGAAGCCGCCCGGGTGAGTGTCTCCGTCCTCTCTTTGTAACGCGGATTATTGATAAACCATCTGTAGATCTTTTTGAATCTGTCTGTCTCCTGCTCATCGGCAAAGGGCATTTCCCCGGCTGATCTGCCGGACAGAGTGCTGAGACATGATCTCATGTGATCATACGCCGACCTGACATCCCCACTGCTGTCATTTCCTGACAGCGTGAGCTTCATCCCGGGAAATGTCTCCCTAAGCTCAGCTATCATGCGCGCGGGAAGCTTCTCATCCCCGGCCGCGTCCTGGGCCGAATAGCTGATCATCAGGCTGTCAGACGGCTTTGTCATACATGAATAGAGGTAGAATCTTTCTGTGCGCAGATTTTCGCCGGCTGTGGGAGCCAGATCGATCTCACAGCCTGAGAGTATCTCTCTCTCCGCGTCTGTGATCAGTCCGGCGGGGTGCGCCATCCTGGGCACCAGTCCGTCATTCACCCCCACGAATATCAGCACCCTGACATCGTCCAGCCTGGTCCTTCTCAGGTCGCCGAAGGTGACCTGGTCCATGCCCGGAGGGATCAGGCCCAGCCGTATCTGGGCAATGCCTGTCTCCAGCACGTCGGAAAATTCGCGCAGGCTCATCTGTTCATCGCCGAGTATCAGATATATCCTCTCAAGTATCTCGACCATCACGCCGTATATCTGCTCATATTCCTTGGCGCGGTCCAGATCTCCCGCGCTCTCGAATTCCTTCACCTGCCCATCGATGCGCTCTTTAAGCGCCGAGGCCTGCATGCATCCGTAGAGCAGGCGTATGAGCTTTGCCGCGTTCACATTCTTTTTGCCGGCAGCGCTCTGCAGATCCTTAAGCGGCGCGACGACAAGCTCGCGCATGCTGTTCAGCTCAGCAAGCTTCTGGGCGCCGATCTCTTTTTCGCCTGCCGTAAATCCGGAAAACCATCTGCCGGCGCCGCGGATACCGTAAGCGATGACATAATTCTCCAGCTCGTCCACCTGTTCGCGCGCAAGCGGCGCAAGTCCGCTCCTCAGGTACCTGAACACACTCTGGTATTTCATGCCCGTGCGCAGCATCTCAAGCAGCGAGCGCATCCACTCCACCAGCATATTGCCGCTCACCGGCTTTCTGCTGTCAAAAAAGCACGGTATATCATAGCGGTCGAACCATTTCCCCGCGCCTGCTAGATATATCTCCATGTCGCTGGCAACGACAGCGATCTGTGAATAGCGGAAATCTCCGTCCCTGACCAGCTCGTGTATCTTCATCGCGGCCAGATGCATCTCCTCATCCGGCGAGGCAGCCCGGTACAGTGAGATATGCTCCGGCACAGCCGTAAATGCAGCTGCCTTTTTCCGGAAAAATCCTTCATCCAGGCAGTAGAGATCCGCCTTCGCGGCGCGTTTGCTCTCGTCACGCCTGAGAAGTATGTCCTCATCGCGGGGAATGTGGTTTTTCCGGCACAGCGCTTCCAGCCTGGCGACCGTGGTCCTGGTTATGTAGAAAGTGTCATCCGGGTCGGAGGCGTCATAGGGGTCGGAATCCACGTCATTGCACAGCGTTATCACCAGCTCCGGCGAAAGTATGAGGAGCTGTTCCATCAGTCTGTACTGGACAGGCGTAAACCCGGTGAAATTGTCCATGAATACGGCAGAATGCCTGATCTTCTCAGAGTGCGGGAGCACATCGCTGAGGACTCCCGTCAGTTCCTCGGCTGTCATGTATCTGCCCCTGATAAATTCCATAAAGCTGCCGTATATCATCTGGATATCGCGCAGTTTCATGTACAGTCTCGTGTCCGCCCCGGTCATGGGGATCTTCTCTGCCAGTATCTCCGGCGAGATATCGTACTGCAGCAGTTCTGATATCATCAGCCTGAGCTGCTCGACAAAGCCCCTCCGCCTCACATTTCCGCGGAAAGCGTGCAGATCCCGCTCCCTCTCCGACAGTATGCGCCTGATGATCATGCTCTTGCCTGTCTCATCAAGTATCTCGCTCATGGAAGTTCCTGTCTCCTCAAAGACACGGTAGGCAAGACGCTCAAAGCTGAGGACGTCCACATTCATGACCGAGTGGCCCGGATGAAGAGCCACTATCCTCTTCTGTGTCTGCATCGTATACTGTTCAGGCACGATGAGCAGAAGCCTTGAATCCGGCTGTGCGACCGAACGCTCGATAACCATTTGATAAAGGCGGGAGGACTTTCCAGCCTTACTCCCGCCCATGATCAGTCTTAAAGACATAAATAACCCCCTGCTGCAGATGACACTGTCATGCAGATCTGCTGCGCCGTCATGCGCGTTCTCTCTTATCCTAAGTTTTCAAGCTCCTCCATCCACAGCGACGCGCAGGCATCGCTGGGCATCCTCCAGTCGCCCCGCGGCGATACTGCCACAGAACCTACCTTGGGACCGTCCGGCAGGCACGAACGCTTGAACTGCTGCGCGAAGAAGCGCCTGTAGAAAGTCCTGAGCCATTTCAGTATCGTATCCCTGTCGTAAGTGCCCTCGAACGCGTAGTCAGCGATCCGGAAGACCTTGGCCGGGCGCATGCCGAAACGCATTATCTGGTAAAGGAAAAAGTCGTGCAGCTCATAGGGCCCGACGAGATCCTCCGTCTTCTGTGATATCTGTCCGTTTTCCGGAGGTATGAGCTCCGGGCTTACCGGGGTATCCAGTATGTCGAGCAGGGTGTCCGTCAGCTCCCGGGAACCGCAGGTATCCGCGCAGTAGCGTACCAGATGACGGACCAGCGTCTTGGGTACGGAGGCGTTCACGCCGTACATCGACATGTGGTCGCCGTTGTAGGTGGCCCAGCCGAGTGCGAGCTCAGACAGGTCGCCGGTCCCTATCACAAGGCCGCCGACTCTGTTCGCGATATCCATGAGTACCTGGGTCCGCTCCCTGGCCTGACCGTTCTCGTATGTGACATCGTGACAGTTCTCATCCTGCCCGATGTCCCGGAAATGAAGTCTCACGGCTTCTTTGATATTTACCTCCGTGAGCGTGGCACCCAGTCTCCGCACGAGCTCGCAGGCATTGTTGTATGTCCTGTCCGTAGTGCCGAAGCAAGGCATGGTGACAGCCTGTATGCCCTTCCTGTCAAGCGAGAGCATATCAAAGGCCCTCACTGTGACAAGCAGCGCGAGAGTCGAATCAAGACCGCCGGAAATGCCGACAACCGCTTTTTTGCAGCTGGTGTGCTTAAGACGCTTCTTGAGGCCCATCGCCTGTATGGTCAGTATCTCCTCGCATCTTCTCTCCCTGTCAGCCCGGCTCCCGGGGACAAAGGGGAAGGGGTCGATAAATCTTGTGAGCTCAGTCTCCTCCATGTCAAGTTCAAAAGGTATGATCCTGTAATCGCTGTCCGCGTCGGTTTTCCACACTGACATCCTGCGGCGCTCGCTGAGCAGTCTGGAGAGGTCGATCTCAGATATTATCATCTCGTTTTTGAATCTTTCAGCCTCCGCCAGCACCGCGCCGTTCTCGCAGATCAGGTTGTGCGCCGCGAACACCAGGTCAGTGGAGGATTCTCCCTCTCCGGCATCGGCATAGATATATCCGCAGACAAGCCGCGCCGACTGTCCGCTCACGAGCTCGCGGCGGTATATATCCTTGCCCGTCGTCTCATCGCTCGCCGAGATATTGGCTATCACAGTCGCCCCCGCCCTGGTATGGTCTATGCTCGGAGGCGAAGCGACCCACAGGTCCTCGCAGATCTCCACGCCGAGCACGAACTGCGGCATCTGCCTGCAGGAGAAAAGAAGCTTCGTGCCGAACGGGTACATTTTCCCGTTGAAGCAGATCTCTGTCTGCATCGGCTCAGCCGCGTGAAAATGCCTGGCCTCATAAAACTCCGAGTAATTCGGTATGTGCGACTTCGGCACAAAGCCCAGTATCCTGCCCTCGCAAAGCACAGCCGCCACATTGTAGAGACAGCCATTGACTGTCAGCGGCAGTCCCGCGACCGTGACCATATTCTGGCCTTCGGATACCTCGGCAAGGCTCAGAAGCGCCTTTTTCGCGCCCTCAAGCAGACTTTCCTGCAGGAACAGGTCGCTGCAGGTATAGCCCGTCAGGCACAGTTCAGGCAGCACGAGCAGTCTTACCCCGCGCGAAGCCGCCTCACCCATAAGGTCCGCTGCGGCATCCGCGTTGAACTCGCAATCTGCCACCCTTATCTCCGGCGTGGCAGCTGCTGCCTTCAGAAAACCATCAAACATATTATTTTACCTCTTTTCACGGATAAGGCCGCCTCTGTACGCCGCGAGAAGCTCTTCAAGATGCTGTTCGTCCCTCTTCAGCTCCTTGCCGCGGTTAGTGTCTGCGACCAGCTTCCTCCTGTCCGTACGCGCTACAAGTCTGGTGTCAGAGCGTATATCCGTCTCCTCACGCACTGCCCTCTCGACGCTCTCAAACGGCTCCAGGGTGACCAGCTTAAGGCCATAGGAATTATAGATAAGTGTGTAACCGGCGATGCCTGTCGTCGGCTGATATGCCTTAGAGAAACCGCCGTCTATCACCAGCAGCTTTCCGTTGCCCTTTATAGGCTTCTCTCCCTTTATCGTCTTCACCGGCACATGGCCGTTTACTATATGGCACTGTTCAGGATCCATGCCGAACTCCCTAAGTATCATATTGCAGGTCTCTTCGCTTTCATACAGCTTGTAGTACGGATCCTTGTGCTCCTCGTGCGTTTCCTTTTCCTCGACGAAATATCTCTCGAATGTCGCCATCCTGTCCTTGCCGAAGAGCGGGGAGTCTGCCCCTGTCCAGGTATACCACATCAGATCCCTGCCGAGCTCCTTCTCCTTGGTGCCCTCCCGCGAGTAGAAACCTTTTCTGGACCATGATTCCAGGAAATCGCAGAGCGATCTGCCGGAATATGACTTTCCGTAAAGCTTCAGCTCCTTAAAGGTACCGTCTTCGTTCATAGGCATGCAGCCGTGATAATACAGTATGTCATTGTAGCAGAGATACAGGCCGCCATGGCTGAACATAAAGGCGATATGCTTCTGGAGCTTCTCGCAGGTAACGATGCTGTGTATAAGTCTTTCCATCACAAGCTCTTCCTCAGGGCAGAGCTTGTAGGGATCCTTGGGATCGATCGTCGGGAAATTGGTGTCGAGCAGCTTATAGGTGGTGCCGTAAAGATCTATCGTGCCGTTCTCATAGTCTATCCTGTGAAGGAGTCTCCTCTCCTCCATTCCGAATTCCGGCCGTCTCTCAATAAGCTGGCCCTCCAGCTTGAACTGGATGATGGATATAGCCTTGTGCATCTTCTCATTGAGTCTCTCCTCGACCTGACCGACTCCGTCCTGCTCACGCTCGACATGATGGATGTTGAATACCGAGCAGGGATCGTCCTGGTAATATGTCTGGGCAAGCTGCGCCAGAGGCATGAAATTGATGCCGTACTCGTCCTCGAGCGTATCGAGGTTCCCGTATCGGGCACTTATACGGATCACCGTAGCGATGCTGACCGGATGTCCGGCTGCGGCCGCCATCCACAGTATGTCGTGGTTGCCCCACTGTATATCAAGTGAATGATAATCCATCAGTCTGTCCATGATGGCGGGCGCGCCCGGACCTCTGTCAAATATGTCGCCGACGATGTGGAGATGATCGATAACGAGCCTCTGCACGAGATTGCACATGGCGACGATAAATTCCTTGGCGCGGCCGATCCTGATTATGGTGTTGACTATCTCGTTATAATAGGCCTCCTTGTTCGCCACGTCAGCCTGCTCGTAGATAAGTTCCTCCATGATATACCTGAAATCCTCAGGCATGGCCTTCCTGACCTTGGACCTGGTGTATTTTGTCTGGCAGTGCTGGCAGACAGTGATCAGCCTGCTGAATATCGTCTTGTACATATCCTCAGGGTTCTCTTCGTCCTGCAGCATCAGCTTCAGCTTCTGTTCAGGGTAATAGATGATCGTCGCCAGTACTTTCTTATCCTTGATGCTGAGCTCATTTCCGAATGCCTCATCGATCTTTGACCTGACAGCCCCCGAGCCGTTCTTGAGAACGTGGAAAAACTGTTCCGCCTCGCCGTGAATATCGCTCAGTGCATGCTCAGTACCCTTGGGAAGACTGAGTATGGCCTGGAGATTGATAATCTCTGTGGACGCTGCAGCAATAGTAGGATACTTCTCTGACAAAAGTTCCAGATAACTTAACTTCAGCTCTTCTTTACTTTCCATAATATACCTTCTCCATTCATAATCCAAAACACCGCAACATGTAAGATCGCAGACCTGCCTCGTCTTTATGCAGGCAGGCAGTCAGCCGATAACATCGCTCATCTGGTAAAGGCCTGGTTCCTTCCCCCTGATAAACGCGGCAGCCGATAAAGCGCCCTTGCCGAAAATGGCTCTGGAATAGGCCGTGTGCCTGATCTCGATCACTTCATCCGTCCCGCAGAAAAGAACTTCATGCTCTCCGACGATATTTCCTCCTCTCAGAGACTGTATCCCTATCTCGTCGGCATCCCTCTTCTTGTATTCGGATGACCTGTCGAGCTTATAGTGATACCTGCCCCCCATAGCTTCGTTTATCGCGTCAGCGATAGCTATGGCTGTCCCGGAGGGTGCGTCAAGCTTTCTGTGATGATGCTTCTCAAGTATCTCGATATCGTAGCCCCTGTCGGCAAGTATCTCTGCCGCCATGGCTGCCAGCCTGAACACCGCGTTGACTCCCAGTGACATATTGGCCGACCTCAGCACCGGGATCTTCTCAGAAGCGCTGCGCACATCCGCGGTCTGCTTCTCACTCAATCCTGTCGTGCAGAGTACTATCGGCAGTTTCTTTTCCACCGCGTAGGCAAGGATATCATCCACTGCCTTCGCGACAGAAAAATCAACGATGACATCCGCCGGGACATCACACTGCGCCGGAGAGGCAAACACCGGATAAGCCTTTCCTCCGCCGTCGTTTTTATCTATCCCTGCGGCAATATCAACATCCCCGTCCTCAGCCGCCAGCTCCGTGATGACCCGGCCCATGGCGCCGTTGCAGCCGTGCAAAATAATTCTAAGCATACGAAAACCCCTTTTCAATTTATATGTACATTTTACTCCACAAGCCTTAAGCACGCAAGTACATGTTCCCGGCTTCAAGGCCAGGCGGCGCAGAAAAGGCAGGAAAGTTCAAGCGGCTTTCCTGCCTCAATGATATGATCATTATCAGTTTTTTCTGAGAGATCCGCCAGTTCAGTCTGTGACCTTCAGTCCATACTCATGAAGAGCCGTTCTGAGCGCGTCAGCATGCGCTGTCTCCATCCTGCTGAGCGGCAGGCGAAGCGGGCCTACATCCCATCCCAGCATGTTCATGGCTGTCTTCACCGGAATAGGGTTCACCTCGTTAAAAAGCTGGTGGATAAGCGGGAGTGCCTTCAGCTGCAGACGGCGGCTGCCTTCCACGTCACCTGCCAGATATCTGGCGACAATATCATGCGTGTCCCTCGGCGCGACATTGGAAAGCACAGAGATGACTCCTATAGCGCCAAGCGAGAGCAGCGGCACGATCTGATCATCATTTCCCGAATACATGTCTACACAGCCATCCGCAAGCTGCATGAGATCCGCTGCCTGTGAGATATCCCCGCTGGCCTCCTTGACCGCGACGATGTTATCGCAGGTCTTCGCCAGTGTGACGGCAGTCTGCGGCAGGATGTTAACGCCGGTACGTCCGGGCACATTGTAGAGTATGATCGGCAGCGAAGTTTTCCTGGCGATCTCGGTGTAATGCTCGATAAGCCCGTTCTGTGTTGCCTTGTTGTAATACGGCGTCACTATGAGAGCAGCATCCGCGCCGTCCCTCTCAGCCTGGCAGGTCAGCTGCACAGCAGTGTACGTAGCATTTGATCCCGTGCCGGCGACCACCGGTACACGCCCTTTGGCAAATGAGACCGCGGCGCGTATGCATTCGCTGTGCTCATCCTCGGAAAGAGTCGATGACTCTCCCGAAGTACCGCAGATCACGATACAGTCTGTGCCGTTCACTATCTGATCATCGATCAGCTCCTCGAGCTTTTCGTAATTGACTGAACCATCCTCATACATAGGTGTCACTATAGCGACGCCTGAACCGGTAAAAATTGACATCTGAAAACCCTCCATTCGCTTTCTCTGCGTATGCCGCTGATATCTGTACCTTATCAATAAAGAAAGAGCCGGCTGATGTGCCGACTCCCTGAAGATCATATTCTTGACAAGCTCAAGCAGCACTCCATCAGTAAATGATGACAGTTATGCAGCTGTTCGCTGCATACCCAGCAATGCGGCCTGCAGGCTGCCGCAAAGCTTCGGCCCGCTGTCCTTTTCCTATCCTTCATCTGTACCCGTCTACATCCGCGATAAGTACTGATACAGCAAGCGCCTCTACTTAAAATGATAAAGCCATACTAACATTGTTCATAAAAAATGTCAACTGGTTTTATTGATCTGAGCCGGCTGTCCCGGCTCTGTCACTGCCGGATACAGAGCACAGAAAAGCCGCTCGCGCTTTCGCGGTCGCGGCCCTTCTGCCGGCAATATGCCGGTAAGCGTTAAAGAGATCTATCTTTCATCACTCTCTCGTCTTTTTTTGGCAATTACTGTTCCCATCGCCCCGCCTGCCCCGAGCAGTGCCAGGATCATCCAGCGGACAAGAGCGAAATCATCGCCAGTCTTAGGCGTCGTGCCTGCTGAGGTTGTCTTTACGGATTTCACCTTCGTCGAGGTGGAATTCTTCGAGGTCTTATTGCTGCCCGAAGACTTATCAGTCTTATCGCTGTCCGAAGACGTCGAAGTCTTCTTATACACTACCTTGACTGTAAGATCGCTGGCAGGCATCACGCCGGCGATCTTCGCCTGTGCCTCGTCGACAAGCTTATATCCTGATACAGACGGCGATGTCTGCGAATAAGCCGCGCCTTCGGTAAGTACCTCCGAGTACTGCGTGTGAAGGACTTTCCCGTTCTTGTCCACGTAGTTTATCGTCAGTGTATACTTTCCCTTCGCCGGTTCCGGATCCCTGGTGTAATATACAGTGACTTCATATTCAGTCTCGGAGCCTTCAGAGGCAGCCATCGCTCTCATCACTACAGGCATTTTCCTGCCGCCCAGCACAAGCGGATCAGGATCGATGCACTTGTACGAATAACCGCTGATCTGCGGTATCAGTCCGCTGCCGCTGAGCGTGTTATAATCGACCGAGCTGCGGGATCACCGCTGCCATAGCTGTCAGGCGCGATCTGATTGCCTGTTCCGTATTCCTTATAGTGTGCGGCGAAGCTGACAGTTTCCTTCTCATATTCCCAGGTACCGGTGAAAGTGACATCTCCATTGGCAAATGTCTGCTGTGCTTTATCCCATCCTGTAAAATGCCATGTACCGCCTACAAAGCCGTTAGCTTCTACCTCTGCATCATAAAAGCCTGTCGGTGCCGTGACACTTTCTCCGGCATAGTAATCAAGGCTGTCAGATGGAAGCTGATCCGTCACGTCAGATGGCAGGGTCTTCGAGGGATCCGCTGATACGAATTTATAATCTGCCTTGTACTTGTCAGCTTCAGTGTAGTTCCAGGTCCCGGTCAGTCTGACATCATTGCCAGGCATCACAAATGTACCGTCTTCCGCTATCTGGACATCTTCTGAGCTCATAGCGCCAAAGCTCCAGGTGCCAACTGTAATGCCGTTCTCAACTGCCGGCACGCTGGTGAAATTATCCGCCGCAGTAAGCTCTTCGCCCTCATAGTAAGTATTTGCGTCAGAAGGCAGCTGAGCCATCACTTCTGCCGGCAGTGACTTCGAAGTATCCGCTGATACGAAATCATAACTGACGCCGTACTTATCTGCCGGTATATAGACCCAGATACCTGTCAGCATTATATCACTGTCAGGCATCGTAAATGTATTGTCGGCGGCTACATCCCGATCCGGGGCTAACCATCTGTCAAAGCTCCAGGTACCGACTGTGAGGCCGTTCTCAACTGCCGGCACGCTCGTAAACCAGCTCGGCGCTGTCATTATGTCGCCGGCATAGCATTCGTCGTTTTCAGCAGGCAGCTGATCGAGAACTTCCGCAGGCAGTGTCATCGAATAGTCATCCGGCTTAAATGCATACTGAAGTTTGCGCGGAGTCGCTGCTGTGAAAGTCCAGCTTCCGGTCAGTGTGACATCTTTATCAGGCATCACAAATGTACCGTCATCCGCTATCTGGGCATCATCTGATGTCCATCCGCTGAAGCTCCAGGTGCCTCTGACACTTCCATTGCTATTCACATCTGAGCTGAGAGCGTCTGCGACAGTAACTTTATCTCCCTTGTTTTTTACAGCTGCCGCCGGAACCGTACCATTGTAGGATGACGGGGCAGCACCGGTTACGCTGTAGCTTACATTATGCGAGATCTGTCTCCAGACGGCGTTAAGGATAATAGACCCGGTTATCGTAAATTTCGTACCGGGAGCATAACTATTGTCAACCGGTCCGGTTGCTCCCGTGGAAGACCATCCTGCGAATTCATATCCGCTATGTGCCGGCAAATAAGCATCGCTGTATCCCCGTATCGTGCACAGAGCGCCAACGTAGGTATATACTGTTGCTGAATTGCCGTAACCGTCAAGATAAGACACGTATGTCTGGTCCTTCGCCACGTTGATCCTAAATGTTTCTGTATGTTCTTCAAGAACTTTATAGGTAAAACATATAATGGCCTCGCCAGGTTTATTTGCATGAACCTTCACACTGGGCGTTCTCAGATAACCGCCGCCGCTTGCGTCGCTGAGGCTCACCGTGCCGTCATCCTTGTATATCCACCAGCGCCCACCATTGAAAAACGGAATCAAGGAAGAATTGCTGTACAGAGTCGTGCTCTGGTTATAATGCAGGGTAATAGGATCAATAAAATTCTGTACCGGCGGCAGTCCACCCAGGGATACAAGTACATAGATCGAAAACTCGTCGGAAACTACCTTTGCCGTCGTGGCTGAGTCACTGTGATCGATCTTCTCAGCATCAGCATTCACGTCTGTCATATGATAGACGTCTATTGAATCACCCTTCATGTCGATACCGGAAAACTTCACGGTCACATCACACTTGGGTTCTATCTCGCTGCCGTCTTTCCAGAAGGAAATATCCAGAGCCTGGATACCGCTGATATCGCTGCCGTCGGCAGCGCTTTCCACGGCATCTTTCACTTTGCTGCTGCTGACCGCTCTCACGCGCATCTTCGTCCCGGCAGGAAGCGCTCCTGCAGGCGCAGTCACATTTACATCAGTTCCGCCTGCGGAACCGTAAAACGTCTGATACGGATATTCAGCTTCATCTGTCTTTTCAGACTGGCTCTCTGCCTTATTCCCCAATGCAGCAGGAGCTGCCGCTTCAGACGAAGACGACTCTTTTTCAGAAACTTCCGTTTCGACAGAAGCAGTGCTGTCAGCTGTCTGGGCACTTTCCTTTATCTGGCTGACACCCGCAGTCTCATCATCGCCGGACTGGCTGCTCTCTTTCTCCACTGTCTGCGGAACAGCACCGGCAGTTACCGCTGCTTCATCAGCAAAAGAAACTCCCGGGAATACCAGCAGCATAGCAAGTGACAAAAGCACTGCAATTGATTTGTTCAACATCTTCTTCCTTTTCATAACTGCAATTCCTCCCTTTCAAATTATGCAGTTTTGCATGACAAACCCCGTTAATGCCATTATATTTACAAAACGCAACAACTTCTAACGCCATTTTATATACTTGTCAGAATAATGTCAAGTATATTCTGAAAGTTAGCGACAGCAAAAAAATACCGCCGGCTGTCACACAGCTGACGGTATCCTGATCACCTATCATATTGTCCGCTATATTGTCCGCCTGAATGGCGGAGGGTCCTGCCCATTTATCTAGGGCACGATATTGTTCTTCACGACATCCAGGCGCGAGATATAATCCGCATAGGGGACTATCTCTTCCGGCATGTTGATGCCGGTAAGTACAAGCTCCATGTCCTCACTCATGCTGCTGATCATATCTATGAGCTCTCTGCACTCTATGATGCCCAGATCAGCCAGCCCCAGCACTTCGTCAAGTATAAGTACGTCACATTCCCCGATCTTCAGTACCTTCCTGGCAAAATTCAGTCCGTTCCTTATATTAATGATCTCTTCCTTCTTCTCATCCTCAGAAATATCATCATAATAGCGGGAATTCTTCTCAAACCTGAAAACCTTGATGTCCGGTTCCAGATTCTTGAGATAATCCAGCTGTACGCTCATCCTCCCCTTTAAAAACTGGATGACGAACACGCTCTTGCCCTCAGCCGCGCATACAAGCGCCCTGCCCAGGGACAGGGCTGATTTGCCCTTTCCTTCTCCATAATAGATCTTGACTGTCTTCCCTTCCACAATTCCTACCTCTCAATATATTATCCATTTTCAGGTCGATTACGCGGTCTGTCCGCAGACGTTCCCCACCATCTGATCTTTTGGTTTAATATATATGATTAGTTATTACCACATTGCAGTAAAAGAGTCAAGCAAAATAAAATAATAATGATGGCGATGGAAAAAAGCTCACGCCAGCTCCGGCAATTCAAGCCTTCCCACGGATATCTCGTAGGCCGTCCGACTTATATGCGTGTCTCCTGATTCGCTAATTATCTTCTTCCTGTATATCCTGCTCTGCACTCTCCCCCATACGTGGACATGAGTGCCGAGCGGAAATCTTTCAGCCAGGCGCGCGTTCCTGCCCCAGCAGATACAGGGGATATAATCTGACGAATTCCTCCTGTTCACCGCCATCATCATCTCCGTCAGCTCACGGCCGGACGGAGTCCGCCTGTAAAACGGCCTGCGGCTGATATATCCGTCCAGATATATGCTGTTCACGGGACTGACGCCGGACTCCGGCATCGATAATGCGGCCACGTCCTGCACGAACACGGTCAATATCAGTCTGCTGCGCCCGTCCTCGATCCGGTTGCAGGAACGGAACTGTCCCCGTATATCCAGATACATCCCGCGCGGATCCTTATCCGTGTCTATCAGATTCTCTGAGATTATGACCGGTATCCGGTCCGTCCTGCCGCTCTTCCTGCTGACCAGGAGCTCAAGGGCATAGAACTTCTCCCCGAAAATAACATGGCTGTACTGCAGCGGTGAATCTACTATCCCGGACATAATAACCTGGTTGCGGTTTATCTCTCTGTCTGTCATCATTTCCCTCCAAACTGATCTTATCTGTTGATTACGGCATGACCGCGCGGCTGATCCCTCAAGGTAATTAGAACTTTAGCATGCCGCGGGGGAAAAATAAATTATCATCCTGCGACAGCCACGGACAGTAGCAGACATTTATCACGCACCTGCGTCATTTTGAGACCTCAGCCGACCATTTCCGACACCCGTTCCGGAAAAAAACCTGTTTTTCTGAGTATATTGTTCAAAAACAAATAAAAAACTTGCAAACTTAAATCGGAATTGTTATTATATATAACGCCGTGTTAATGAATATATATAATAAGAAACGGTTCCTCAGCAGATGAGCCCGGGGATTTTTCAGCTATAAGGTCCAGGGAACCGTACAATCTCATGAAAGAAGGACACATATGAATATTAAACGTGAAGATGTCAGAAATGTCGCTATTATTGCCCATGTCGATCATGGCAAGACCACACTGGTAGACCAGCTTTTACGACAGAGCGGCGTTTTCAGGCAGAATCAGGTCGTTCAGGAACGTGTTATGGACTCGGGCGATATTGAGAGGGAGAGAGGCATTACCATTCTCTCTAAAAATACAGCTATTACGTATAACGGGATCAAGATAAATATTGTGGATACGCCCGGACACGCCGATTTCGGCGGAGAAGTAGAGCGTGTACTGAAAATGGTCGACGGTGTCATCCTGGTAGTCGACGCTTTCGAGGGGCCGATGCCGCAGACAAAATTCGTGCTGCAGAAGGCTCTGGCTCTTGACCTGTCTGTCATCGTCTGCATCAACAAGACCGACAGACCGGAGGCAAGACCGGCTGAGGTCGTCGATGAGGTACTTGAGCTTCTCATGGATCTTGAGGCCAACGACAAGCAGCTTGACGCTCCTTTTGTCTACGCGTCTGCCAAGACAGGCGTGTGCGTCAGCGATCCCGATGAAGAAGGGGTGGATATGAAGCCTCTCTTCGACGCGATCATCAACCACATCCCCGCGCCGGAGGGCGATCCCGACAAGGGCACACAGGTCCTGATCAGCACCATCGACTACAATGAATATGTCGGCAGGATAGGTGTCGGCAAGGTCACCAGCGGTAAGATCTGCGTCAATCAGGAAGCTGTTATTGTCAATCACCACAATCCGGACAAGTATGAGAAGGTCAGGATCAGCAAGCTCTATGAATTCGACGGTCTGGACAAGGTCGACGTACAGGAAGCCGGCATCGGCTCCATCGTAGCCATCTCCGGCATTGCCGATCTCCACATCGGCGACACCGTCTGTTCGCCGGATTTTGTGGAGGCAATTCCTTTCCAGAAGATATCAGAGCCTACTATATCAATGAATTTTCTGGTAAATGATTCTCCTCTCGCGGGCCTCGAGGGCAAGTATGTGACTTCCAGGCATCTGAGAGACCGTCTCTACAGAGAGCTGAACACTGACGTCAGCCTGCGCGTCGAGGATACCGACAGCACAGATTGTTTCAAGGTCTCAGGAAGAGGCGAACTGCATCTGTCCGTGCTGATCGAAAGTATGAGACGTGAGGGTTACGAATTCGCTGTAAGCAAGGCCGAGGTCATTTACAAGAAGGACAAAAACGGAAGGCTGCTCGAGCCTATGGAGCAGGTATTCATAGATGTGCCGGAGGAATTCTCGGGAGTAGTCATCGAGAAGCTCAGCTTCAGGAAGGGCGAGCTGCGCAATATGGCTGTATCCAAGAGCAATTCCACCGCAAGGCTGGAGTTCCTTATCCCTTCGCGCGGACTTATCGGCTATCGTGACGAATTCCTCACTGATACCAAGGGCAACGGTATAATGAACACTCTCTTCGACAGCTACGGTCCCTACAAGGGCGAGATAGCTTACCGCCAGACCGGCTCTCTCACTGCTTTCGAGGCAGGCGAGAGCATAACCTACGGTCTGTTCAATGCCCAGGACCGCGGAACTCTGTTCATCGGCCCCGGCGTCAAGGTATACCAGGGCATGGTAGTAGGTGAAAACCCCAAGGGCGGCGATATCGAGATCAATGTCTGCAAGCGCAAGCAGATGACAAACACCCGTGCCGCCGGTTCGGACGATACGCTCAAGCTTGTCCCCTACAAGGAGCTGAGCCTTGAGCAGGCTCTCGATTTCATCGAAAATGATGAGCTTGTGGAGGTCACGCCCGAGAATATCAGGATCAGGAAAAAAATACTCGATCCCAAACAGCGCATGCGTGCAAACAAGAAATAACGACAGGATAACGCGCTGCCCCGGCTTCCGCCGGGAAGCCGCGATCAGGAGCCGCTGCAAAATATACATTTGCGGCGGCTCCCTGTTATATACAGATCTGCTGCCGGGGCGGCAGCCGTGAGCTGCCCCGCCGCACATATTTAAAGGAGGATCATCTGATGAAAAGAATGATAAATGTTTTCGAACACGCAGACGAGATCACAGGCGCGCTGGCAAAGAGCGGCGTACTGCTGACTTCAAAGAATAACGGCAGGACGGACACGATGACGATTGGCTGGGGCATGCTGGGAATAATTTGGGGCGTGCCGGCATTCACCTGCTATGTCAGGGAGGGGCGCTTCACCAGGGAGCAGATAGACGGCTCCGGCGAATTTACGGTAAACATCCCCTGCGGCAGCTTCGACAAAAAAATACTCGGATTCTGCGGTTCACGAAGCGGCAGAAACGTCGATAAGATATCTGAGCTCGGGCTGACGCTGGTCAATCCCGATGAGATATCCACGCCAGGGATAAAGGAACTTCCGCTGACTCTGGAATGCAAAGTCCTGTACCGTCAGCTGCAGAATAAAGACGCCATACCCGCTTATATCCAGAAGTCGATGTACCCGGAGGATATCGACAGTTCTGATCCGATGGCAAACCGTGATTATCATGTGGAATACATCGGCCAGATACTAAGGGCCTATATTATCGAAAATGACTGAGCTGTCCCCGGCCTTCTGCCGGTCATCCTCTGCCCTGGCGGGCTCTGACAGTCCGCCCGGCAGCTACAGAGCCCTGATCCTGATACAGGTCGGGGACGGGATCGATACGGGCTTATTCTTCATTAGGAAGCAGCCCTTCTCATAGTCTACCTTAAATGTAGTTATCGTATTGCCTTCCTGATTAGCGGAGGCAATTATCTTATTGCCCGGAAAAACAGCGACATCCCTGGGATATTCTCCGCTCACAGGCAGAATGCAGGCTGTTTTCATGCTCTGCTCTTCCACATCGATATTGTACATGGCTATCGAGTTGTCGCCGGAATTGGTGACGAACAGATGCCTGTCGTCGGATGTCAGCCTGAGCGTAATAGTGCTGTTGGAGCCCTCGTACTCCTCCGGTATCGTGGAAAGGCTCTGCATCTGGGTAAACTTTCCCTCCTCAGGGTCGTATGAGTATTTGATCACCTCATTGCTGTACTCGTGCGTGAGATACGCGTATCTGCCGTCTGAGGAGAACAGCATGTGCTTCGGCCCTGACTCCAGCTCCGAGCGCAGTATATCGTGCAGTTCCAGCTTTCCCTTTTCATGGTCAAATTCATATACCTTCACCTGATCTGTGCCCAGGTCGACTGCGATCACATATCTCTCGTCTGGTGAAAAGAGCGCACAGTTTACATGGGATCTGTAATGTATCCCCCCGACGCTCCCCGGGCCCTTCATAAATATCTCATCCGTCACTTCTCCAGCCGATCCGTCATCATTCACCCTGAGGACCGTGAGCTTGCCGTCATGATATCCGCCGCAGAGCATGAATCTGTTCTCTCTGTCCACGGAAATATAACCCGGCCTGAGGCCATTCACTGAAGCCTTGCCCAGCAGCGAAAGTCCCCCGTCCTCTCCTATCAAGAACGCGGCGACACCCTCGTCACAGCTTGAATACAGGAATCTGCCGTCATATGAAATGGTGAGAAATGATGGATTATGTACGCTGACGGTGTCTTTTATCACCATGGCGCCGCTCTCGGCGTCGACATCAAACAGATATATCCCCTTGCTCTCGCCTCTGGTATAGGTACCCGCGTACGCAATGTATTTTTCAGCCATAGAATAACCTCCTGATAAATTTCATCAAATAACCGCTGCCGCCCTATATACTTCCGTTCGCCGCATAATATACAGCAGCAAGCACCAGCAGGTGCAGCGGATAAAACGCGTAGGCAGCAAACTGCACAGCCCTGGAACAGCTATGCCTCTTCCCGTTATACATTAATATCAGCAGCAAGGCAAGCATACCATACGGCTCTATACTGCCCATCATGCACATGAGGATGGAGACAAAAAGGAATTTCAGCCAGGTACTCCCGCGCAGGGTGTAAAAAACAAATATTATCGCCACGCCGTACCAGCTGTAATCCGTCTTTAAGAGCTCCGCGGCGCCGCAGCCGGCAAACAGTACAGAAATATCGAAGACATCTCGCGGTATGCTCCGGCAAAACGCCGCCGCGGCATGCCCCGCCTCCGTGTCATTCTCAGACTTCTCCCTGAACCTCACCGCCGATATTACTGCCAGCCCGATAAAAAGCGTAAGGAAAACATTCTGTTTGTCCAGGCAGATCCACCGCCTGTTCAGTGCAATGTCAAACGGCAGCTCAGATATCAGGGCGAATATCCCCATCCGGCCCAGATACCTTTTTATGCTGTGCGTGTGCAGCGCCCCCTCGCTCAGGAGGAAGCAGAATATCGGGAAAGCAAGCCTTCCGATGATCCTCAGGTATATCAGCTGCGGATAAAGCACCGCGCCGATGTGATCCGTGAGCATTGAGGCTATGGCGATAAGCTTCAGCACATTGCCGTCCATGCACCGGCATCTGGAAATTACCGTTTCTATAGTCATATATTACAGTGCTCCTGTCATCAAATCATTTGCCTGGATATTATGATAACACATTTCATGCAAAAATTCCTTCCCAAGATAAAAAACCCGGGGAATATACGCTCCGGGCGCCCTGTTTCTGCTCTCAAAGCCCCGTTTCCCTTGACATTGAGCCGATCATGGTCTAAAATTATCAATAAATATTATTTTCGGGGAGATGGTTTTTATTGGATTCAGGTGACGCGTTGCAGCTGGTGATACTTATCATTATGCTAGCGCTATCTGCTTTCTTTTCTTCGTCGGAGACCGCGCTTACCTGCGTAAGTAAAATACGTATCAAGACTCTTGCGGACGACGGCAACAAACACGCGCAGACGGTCCAGAAGCTTCTGGCCCGCCAGGCAGATATGCTCAGCACTATTTTGATCGGCAACAATGTTGTAAACCTGAGCGCATCCGCAATGTCAACTGTTCTGGCGACACACCTTGCGTCCGGCGGCGGACTGAGGATCAGCGCAGCGACCATGGTCGGTATCTCAACAGGAATATTGACGCTCCTCATACTGATCTTCGGTGAGATCACACCTAAAAACGCAGCGGCGATCCATTCAGAAAGGATCGCTCTTTCTGTGGCACCGGCGGTCTATACGCTGACGAGGGTCATGACTCCCGTCATTTTTGTTATGAATAAGATGGTCTCCGGGGTCATGTTCATACTTGGCATAAAGGCTGATGAAACAGCCTCTTCCATGACCGAGGGCGATCTGCGTACAGTCATTGATGTCAGCCACCGTGACGGCGTTATCGAGACCGAGGAGAAGGAACTCATCACCAACGTGGTGGATTTCGGGGATTCCGTCGTCAGCAGCGTCATGGTCCCGAGGATCGATGTCACCTTCATAGATGTCAGCAGTACATACGATGAGACTATCCGGCTTTTCAGAGAAGAAAAATATGCCCGGATACCTGTCTATGAGGAGGATAAAGATCACATTGTCGGCATACTGAACCTTAAGGATCTCTTCTGCTACACAGGAAGCCCTGAACAGTTCAGCATCCGCTCTATCATGAGAAGTCCTTTCTTCACCTATGAGTTCAAGAAGACTTCAGACCTGATGCTGGAGATCAGGGAATCGCCGATCAACATGGAGATAGTTCTCGATGAATACGGCGCCGTCTCAGGCATCATCACGCTGGAGGATCTCCTGGAAGAGATCGTCGGCGAGATACGTGATGAGTACGATGATGAGGAAACTGACGATATCCAGAATATCTCTGACAGCGAATATCTTGTGGATGGCAATACCAAGCTCGACGATATAAACGAGCTGCTGGGGCTTGACCTTGAATCGGAGGATTACGATTCCATCGCCGGCCATATTCTCCATGAGCTCGGACATATACCCTCCGAGGGAGAACATATCAGCATCAGGGGCATAAACTTCACCGTCAACAAAATGGATAAGAACCGGATCGAAAATATTATGATAACACTGCCTGATAAGACAGCGAACAAGCAATCTGTACACAGTAATTAGCAGCATGCAAAGGAGAGATTTTATGTGGAAAGAATTCAAGGAATTCGCACTTACCGGTAATGTTATCGATATGGCAGTCGGCATTATCATAGGCGGTGCCTTCAGCACTATCGTCAAATCACTTGTAACCGATATACTGACCCCTATACTCGGGATCCTCACAGGAGGCATCAACTTCTCGGAACTCTATGTCTCACTGGACGGCAAGCAGTATGCCACGCTGGCAGATGCACAGGCGGCAAGCGCCCCGGTGCTGGCGTACGGCAATTTCATCCAGAACATTTTCCAGTTCCTGATACTTGCTTTTGTTATCTTCCTGTTCATCAAGGGCATCAACAAGCTGCGCAAACCTGCGCCGGCACCTGCGGTTACGACAAAGAAATGTCCTTTCTGCAAGTCAGAGATCCCTCTTGACGCGGTAAAATGCCCGAACTGTACATCCTCGCTTCCCGAGAATGTTCCCGAATATCCGGCTCAGTGATCCGCTGATCAGATAAAACTCAGATGAGAGAGACGGCGTGACTTCGGTCACGCCGTCTCCTTTTTCATATGCTCCTCTTTGCACTGAAAAAAAGGAAAATTTTGCTTTTCAATCCTCCATAACTATTCTATAATAATGTTTGAAAACGGCATACGGGAGGGAACATCGGCATGGAAACTGATGAAGCGCTGTTTTGCCGCTATCTCTGCGGTGGCAAAGAGGAAATAGCCGAATTGGTGGAACGCCACGGCGACAGCCTGACTTTATATATCAACGCCATCATTGGCGATGTGCATGACGCCGAAGATCTGATGATCGAAGCGTTTTCCCGCGTCTGTGCGCGGGCGCCGCAGCTTAACGCCTGCGGCTTTCGGCCGTACCTGTATAAGACGGCACGCAATCTGGCGTTTCGTTTCGCGGCAAAAAAACGCCTGCGGCGCAGCTTTGGCTTTGACGATCTCTTCATGGAGCCGGAAAGCGAAGAGCTCATTGAACGTGTAGTCTTGACAAAAGAGCGCGATAAAGTTTTACATCTGTGTATGGAAAAACTGAATCCCGATTACCGTGAGGCGCTCTATCTCACTTACTTTGACGACATGAGCCATGCCGAGGCTGCCGCTGTGCTGAACAAACGTGAAAAGCAGATAGAAAATCTGGTGTATCGGGGCAAAATGGCGCTCCGTACACTGTTGGAAAGTGAGGGGATCACCGATGCGCACGACTTCTGAACGGGTGACAGCCATTGAAAAGCGGACACGCGAGCTTCAGCGGCAGCGGCGCGCGCGGCGCGATTTTCTCGCGGCCGGGCTGTCTGCCGCCGCCTGCTTTGTGTTGATCGTCGGCATCGCGCTGAAGATGCCGGGCCTTATGGCAGGGCAGGATGCGGCCGCAGGCGCCGGCTCCGGCGCGGCGGGCGTGTTTGCCGCCAGCGGTGCGGCAGGCTATGTTGTTATCGGTTTACTGGCATTTGCGCTCGGCTGCGGCGTGACGATACTCTGCACTCGGCTGCACCGTCAGGAACGGGAGAAGCATGATGATCGAGATCGTTGACAATGCCGTTCAGCTCGCGGTGACTCTGGTATGCGCTGGCGTTTCCGGCAGTCTCGCGCTGCGGCGGCGAAAGCAGGCGTACACGATCCTCGCCTGCTATTACGGCTCGCTTTCGATGGGTATTTTGTACTGGCTTGTCTATGACCTCATCACCTCCTATACGCCGAAAATCTTTTATGTTTCCGACTTATGCTGGATGGCGAGTTACCTGTTTCTGCTGATGCTGGTCACCGAAACGACAGGCTCGGAGGAGGGCGCGTTCCGCCACCCGGCCGCGTGGATCTCACCTGTCGTTTCCACGGCCCTGACGCTGTTTTACTGCCAGTGGGGCGACTGGGTGGAAAATATCATCTGGTGCGGCCTGATGGGCGCGTCGGGCTGGTTTGCCATCCGCGGCTGCATCTGGGCGGCGCGTCAAAAAGAAACCGCGCGCCGCAACTTCCACCTCGCGGTGCTGTTTCTCATCGCGGTGGAATACTGCCTTTGGACGGCGTCCTGCTTCTGGACTGGCGACACGCTGGCAAACCCCTATTTCTGGTTTGATTTTTGCCTGAGCGGCGCTGCTGCTCTGCTGCTGCTTGCGGCCGAAAGGGCGGTGTGAAGATAGATGCCTTATATCGATCATATCTACGCCTGTATGGCGGCGCCCATGCTGCTGGGGATGCTGTTCGCAGGGCGGCGCTGGCGTACGGACGTGCTGTTTGTGCTTTCGGGCATGACAGCCTGCCTGCTCTCGGCGTACATCAACAGCTTCTTCGCAGGCGTGTACGGCGCCGACCTTGCCACGGCCACAGCGGAGATCACGCCGGTAGTGGAGGAATTGATGAAACTGCTGCCGCTGCTGTTTTACCTGCTGGTGTTCGAACCGGAGCACGCGCGGGCGCAGACGGCGGCGATCGTCATCGCGGTGAGCTTTGCCACCTTTGAGAATGTTTGCTGGCTTACGGAAAACGGAGCCGACCAGCTGGATTTTCTGCTGCTGCGCGGATTTGGCACCGGCGCCATGCACGTCGTGTGCGGGGCGGTGGTAGCAGCGGGGCTTGTGTACGCCTGGCGCTCCGCCTGGCTGCGGGTGGCGGGCACAGCTGGGCTTCTGGGTACGGCGGTCACGTTTCACGCTATGTACAATCTGCTGCTCAGCGCAGGCGGTGCGGTGCAGATTGCCGGCTATGGCCTGCCCATTGCGGCGGCGCTGCTGGGGTTTGCGGCGCTCAAAATTCTGCATCTGCCCGCCGGCGAATCGTAATTTCAATAAGACTCTGCAAGGCTGTCTGAAAAGGCGGCCTTTTTTTGTGCACATTTTTTTCAGAAAGGGTGAGTGATTTTTGTGATTTCGGTATTTTAATAAGTAAAAGAAACTTTTAAGGGAGGAGGTATGCCAAAATGCGGGATACGGATGAACGGACGGAACTGATCTTGCAGCGGGTGCGGATGCTGCGGCGAAGACGGGCAAGACAAGGCAGCGAAGCACTGGCCGCGATATGCTGCGTGCTGTGTGTGTGCCTGGCCGGATTGTTCCAGGTGCAGACAGACGGGGGCGGCTCGGCTCATGTGCCGGAGCTGTATGGCTCGGCGCTGCTGTACAGCGGTGCAGGCGGCTATGTGCTGGTCGGCGTGATGGCCTTTGCGGCTGGCGTCGTGGTAACCGTACTCTGTATCCGGAATCAAGAGAAAAATCGTGAAGAAAAAACAATACAGAAGAAAAAATCGGCTGAACTATACAATATGGAAAGGAAATGAGTATGAAAAATTGCTTTATCAAAAGACTTGCAGCTTCGGCGGTGAGTCTGGTCATGGTTCTTTCACTGTTCCCCTTTACGACCTTCGCGGAGAACACGGATACGGTCGAAGGCCTTAATCTGCTGGAACTGGACAGCAAAGTACCGGGGGGCTTTGCCGACATCAAAACCAACCCGTACGGCCTGACTGCAGACCAAACCTACAGTGCCATCGTGCAGAACGAGCTTTTGGTAAGCTCGTCGCATAACGCGGTTTCCGATAGTGCCGTCGGAACGACTGATAAGGCCTACGACACCTATTCCTCAGGCACGGTCACAAACAAAGTTTCGGCCCAGGTGCCCGGCGGCTTTGCCAGCTCGAGGGATATGCCGAATTACGGCTATAAATTCGTGCAGGGCGTAGCCTGCGATTTCGGCAGCAGGCAGGACTGCTGGCTGGCGTATGTCGGTTATGACCAAAGCCACAATACGCTCGTCATGTGGGCCGTCAACACCGCCGACGGGACCATGAGCGGCGTAAAGACCATTGTGTCGACTGCCCGCACGGATGTCGGCGGCAACGTGCAGAGCGATCTGAGCTATCTGAAAGACGTCAGCCAGTACGAGTCGAACAACTACCTGTCCATCACGGCCGGCGATTACGACGGGGACGGCGTGGATACCGTCGTCGTCGGCTGGGTCAGCAAAGTCGCCGACGGCGTTTCGAACGTGTTAACGGCCGAATATTCCTACTCGGCGGCAAACAACTTCAGCAGGCTCGGCGGCGTTCCGTATTACCGCGAGTCAGTCGACACTACAAACGAACTTGCGACGTACCCCTGCCTTGATCTCGCGACTGGCGACTTCAGCGGCGACGGGGCCGAGGATCTGGCCGTCCTCACTTACCTCAGCCGGAAAACGAGCTTTGACAGCGCAGAGATGAACGTCATCCTCGGCGGGAAGCAATACGACGAAAACAAAAAACTGATCTCCCATCAGTTGTATACCCACCAAAGCACGCCGGTTCAGAACAGCAAGATCCAGGCGGCTGATACCGCTGGTTTCTACTTGACAATGACCGGCGCGTCGATCTCGGCCGGCGATGTGAACGGAGACGGACGGGATGAGATCATGGCGGCAGGCTATGATACCTGGTTCTCGCCTACTCAAGGTTCTACTATCCCGATGCGTGTAGACAACACGAAGATCCGGGCCGCCTGCTACAATGTCGTGCAAAACACACTGAACCAGGTGATGATCACCACCGTGGACACCAACACGTTTACCTCGGACGGACTTTACAATAATAAGGATGACGTCTGGCAGACGCTGGCAGTACAGTGCGTCGCCATGAACGGGCAGACGGCAGCGGAGTCGGTCTTTATCGGCGGCACGATGTACGACCTGTCCGGCAGCGCGCTGACGGCAAAATTCACGCCGTCCTATTTCGGCAAAAATGACCAGGCGGCTGGCGGCAGTACGGTGACAAACACCTTTATCCAGTCCGTGGCCGCCGGCAACTTTGACGGCAACGAGTTGGGGCGCGAGCAGGTCGCGTTCACCATCGGCCTTAAAACGAGCGGCGCTGAGAGCTACCATTACAAGCTGGGCCTGATCGGCGGCACCTACGACGATGGTTCGTCGATTGCCTCGCTGTCCGGGTATTACAGCAACGACATCGATGGCGGCGCCTACCTGATAAACGGAGAGGGCGGCGCCCTGAACTGCAGCGTCATCAGTTTGGACGACGATAAAGACGGTCTCAAGATCAAGTATCACGATGTGGGCTTCGTCTATACTGATCCCACGGTGGAGGCCGTTCTGCAGGCCGCGCCGTACTTTAATGGAGTACAGTCTCCGGGCAGCACGTCCTACACCATGTCGACCACCTACAGCATCTCTGAGAAGACGTCGGACAACGTGTCCTTCGGCGCAGGGTTCACAGGCGAGGTCAGCGGCGGCGTATTCGCCAAGCTCAAGATGGCTGTGGAGCTTGGCTACGCCATGAACTGGAGCCATGAATATGAGAATACTGTTTCCAAAAGCTACGACAGCACGTTTACGGCAGGCTCGCAGAATACCGTCCTTGTGCAGCGGACGCCGATCTTCGTATATTCCTACGATGTGATGAAAAAAGATGGTAAAACATGGGCCTCGAGAGCCCTGCAGGTCACGATCCCGCAGCAGCCGGTCTGGTCTCAGATGACGATCAGTGAATACAACGACTTCGCTGATAAATATAATACGTTCGCGGATGATAAAAATAAGGCGGGCAGCGTGAAGGAGTATCTGGACGCCAAAGGAAACCCGACTGATGATGCAGACAGCGGTATCGCCATCAATCCCAAATACATGGAGCAGCTGAATTCGATCACGAACAGCTCCAAGGCGACAGACACCGGCGAATACCTTGCCGGCTACAAGGATACGGTCAGCAACGTGAACGTGCCCGGCAACGAGGGCGTACCCAGCGCGTACCTGGGAAGCTGGACGGACAACAAGGAAATCGGCGCAGAAAAGTTGGGCGAATCGGCGGCGGTCACAGTCGCCTACACTGATTCCAGCTCCAGCGCCAGCAAGTCGTGGACTTACTCCACTACGTCCGGGGAAACGATCTCCACAAGCCACGGCTTCCATTACAGCCTGTCACTGACAGGCGGCTTCAACGTCGGCGCAGCAGCAGCACAGGCCGGCGGCTACGTCAATCTGGACTACCTGCACGGCACCAGCACAGGCTCCTCAGTGTCCAAGGCCAAAAGCGTGTCGGGCACCGTCAACAACCTTACCTCGACTCAGAAGGCCTACGGTTTCAAGTGGGATCTGGGCAAATGGACGATCAATCTGGGCAAGCTCAACAGCGCCGTCCCGGTCTACGGCTACACGGTGAGCGCCATATCCCAGCCCGCAAACCCCGTGACGGATCTGCGCGTGTCCTCCAATGCGAAAGACAAGGCCTTCGAATTTACCTGGACGGACCCCGCCACTGAGGCGAGTCCTAACGGCGGCTTCAACCTTTATCAGGTAGTCAATGGGAAATACAAGAAGCTCAACACCGACAAGATTCCCGCTGGTACGACCAAATACAGTCTGCCGGTGAGCAGCGCCGACGGCAGCGGCGGGAATATTTATCAGTTTGTCGTGACTGCCATAACCGCAAACGGCTCAACCGAGAGCACATGGTCCAATACGGTGACCTACGCCCTCGGCGTGGACGGTGATTCCGCCTACGACATCGCAGTAGCCAACGGCTTCCAGGGCGATGAAGCAGCCTGGCTTTCATCCCTGGTCGGTGCAACCGGCCGCGGTATCGAGAAAATTGAAAAGACAGACACAAACGGTAATATCGATACTTACACGATCACACTGACAGATAACAGCACGATCACCTTTACCGTAACAAACGGTGTCAACGGCGCTCAAGGCGAAAAAGGTGAAAAAGGCGACACTGGCGAAACCGGCGCCCAGGGCGAAAAAGGTGAAAAAGGTGATACTGGCGAAACCGGTGCCCAGGGTGAAAAAGGTGAAAAAGGCGATACTGGTGAAACCGGTGCTCAAGGTGAAACCGGCGCTCAGGGCGAAAAAGGTGAAAAAGGCGATACTGGCGAAACCGGCGCCCAAGGCGAAACCGGCGCCCAGGGTGAAAAAGGTGAAAAAGGCGATACTGGTGAAACCGGCGCTCAGGGCGAAACCGGCGCTCAGGGTGAAAAAGGTGAAAAAGGCGATACTGGTGAAACCGGCGCTCAGGGCGAAACCGGCGCTCAGGGTGAAAAAGGCGAAAAAGGCGACACTGGCGAAACCGGCACAGCCGGCAGAGGCATCGTCAGCATTAAAAAATCCGGTACCTCCGGCAATTCTGATATCTATAAGATCACCTACACGGACGGGACGTCCTCGACGTTCAAGGTGACGAACGGCAAGTCAGGCAAAACCGGTGCGACTGGCAAAACCGGCGCCACTGGCAAAACCGGCGCCACTGGCAAAACCGGCGCAACTGGCGCAACTGGTGCAACCGGTGCTACTGGCGCAACCGGTGCTACTGGCGCAACTGGTGCAACCGGTGCTACTGGCGCAACTGGTGCAACCGGCGCAACTGGCACTGCTGGAGCATCCGGCTCTGCTGGCGCATCCGGCTCAAGCGGCAGCACTGGCACTGCCGGAGCCACCGGCTCAACTGGAGCATCTGGTTCAAGCGGCGGCGCTGGCACTGCCGGAACCACCGGCTCAACTGGCTCAAGCGGCGAACAAGGCGCTTCCGGCAGCACAGCAAACGAGTCCGCGCCGGTCGGCGTCAAGGACATTAAAATCGACGACACCGGCAGCTTCATTTTCACAATGAGCGACGGCAGCACGATCAACGCCGGGACAGTGGATCTAACTTCCATTTCCGACAACGCAGCGCCAAAGTCCGGCGTGGCCTCTGACCGCGGCATCACGGTTCTCTGGATCCTCGCGGTGATCTCACTGATCTGGAACGCCGTGCTGACAACCATTTATGCGCGGGACAAAAAGAAGCAGAGACAAGACCAGAAGACAATTGCCGACCATTAATCCGGCAGCCGTCTGATCTGGCTGTAAGCGAGCAGGAGGGAGTGATCAGCTCCCTCCCTCTCACAGCACTGTGCTTACCGTTCGGTACACAGCGCTTTCAACAGTTGATGTGCAGAGACTGATAGACGAGGGCCAGATCATAAAAGCCCGAATTTATCAGTCTTTCTTTGCTCATTGCTCTTTTGACAGTTGACGTATCAGAGGTCCTCCAGTATATCTTTCTGCTGTTCGCCGTCATAAAAGCGTACATTTCCGGAATCCCCATCTTTACCAGATTTCGATACTTTGCCTTCGGCTGCATCCTTCCCACTGCCGGGCGGATCAGGGACTTTCAGCCCCTGAAAAGCCTCATTATCTGTACGATTCCTCATAGATTTTCAGATAGTCTGAATCTGAGAGAGGAAGCGGATCTGCCGTAATATCTCCGCCCAGCACCCTGTGTACCATCTCCGGATACTTCTTCAGCTCATCCCTGGTGATCCCTGCATCGCTCATCTTCAGATCTTCGCAGCCGACCGCCCTGATCAGTGCATCAAGAGCCTTGATAAAATCCTCGCCGGACTCAGCATTTTTGACTCCCATTGCTTTTGCCATCCTGATCATCGGCTCTTCCGCGGCTTTCCTCTCTGCGAAGAAGCTGAAATAGGCATGTGAGATCATGATGAGCCCGGCTCCATGCACCAGCTTATCGTGAAAACTGCCCATCACATGTTCCATCGTATGCTGGGAAGTGCAGAGCATATAATAACCGGCAAGAGAATTTGCCAGAGCCATATCTGCTCTCGCCTCCCTGTCATTTCCATCTCTGTACGCAGCCGGAAGGCTGGCAGCGATAAGCTCTATCGCCTTCAGCGCGAACATTTCACCCATAGGATGTTCATTTTTATTGATCACGCTTTCAGCCGCATGATAGAAAGCATCCATGCCCTGGTAAGCAGTGAATTTCGGCGGCACACTCATCATCAGATCCGCGTCAACTACAGAAAGCGTGGGGAACATGGACGGAAAGAAGATCCCTGTCTTCTCGTTCACCTCATCATAGGAAATGACAGCCGCCATGTCTACCTCGCTGCCTGTTCCGGCAGAAGTTGTAATGCAGATTATTGGCGCCGCCGGATTCAGGGCATTCCTGCCGCCGCCTTTTGCGCTCAGTGAGTAATCCCAGATGTCTCCTTCATTAGTCATCATGAGGGCGATGCACTTAGAGCAGTCCATAACAGAGCCGCCTCCCAGCGCGACAACAAAATCACAGCCCGTGTCTCTGGCTTTTTCTGCTCCATCCATCACATTATCTCTGCTGGGATTCGGACGAATCCCGTCAAACAGCTCATGCCCGGCGCCTGCCAGTTCCAGTTCTTTTTCCACGCGCGCCAGGTAGCCATATTTCTTCGCTGACTGGCCATTTGATATGACAACGAGCGCCTTTTTCCCCGGCATCGCCTCATTTCTCAGATTATTGAGCTGCCCTGCTCCGAAGAGCACCCTAGTCGGAATACTGAATGTAAAATTACTGTACATAATAAAAGCCTCCTTAAAACGTAAAATCTTGTTTTCTTCATTTTAAAGGAAGCGTTCTTTGAATTCAGTGGTTAATCTTATGATATATAGTGGTAAATCTTTATATAGTTTCGTCTGCCTGGATAAACTGGCGGGGCGTTTTATTGTAATATTCACGAAAAGCCTTGTGAAAATTGCTCTTATCGGAGTAGCCGATCATCGGGGTTATCTCCTCGAGCGAAAGGTCAGTATTACGCATCAGGAAAACAGCTCTCTCCATTCTCTGGGACAGCAGTATCTGCGAAAATGTCTTTCCGGTCTTTACAGACAGCAGGGAAGATATATATGCCGGGTGATATCCGAAAACAGACGCAAGCATCGAAAGAGTCACATTATCCAGATGTTCATCCATAAACCGTATCATTCTGTCAGTCTTCTCTCCCACTGCCGATTCTCCGCGTGAGGATCTGAACTGACGCGCCAGCATCCTGATAAGTGTCATCGTCATCGACTTCAGGATGTCCTGGGTGTCCGGCTGCTTATTCGCGTACTCAACTGCCATAAGCTCGATCTGCTTTCTTATCGGATCATCCTTCAGGTCTGTGAGATGGATAAACTCATCAGAAAAAGCATTGATTTTCGGATCGATAAAAAAATGCAGCAGCCGGTTATCTGAAGAAACAGTCTGGAGAAAATTCCGGTAAAATATTTCTTTTTTTATCAGTATACCGATAATGACGATATCTTCATCACCTGCTCCGTAAAGCGCATAGCCGGAAAATGGCTGACCGATATAGCACTCATTTTCCCGTATCATGACATGATTGTCAAAGCGGTAGCTCTGTGCCCCGTAGTCTCCTGTATATGCATAGTTTATGAAAAAAAAGTCCTGACGATGGAATCTCTCGTGAATTTCTTTCCCCTTGAAGGCGCAGATCATGATATCCTCATCCGGCGCGCCGAGCCACTGGGAGATCAGCTCCCTCCGCTCCCCGATAATATGTTCCTGAAAATTCCAGTTGAGAGCCGGGAAATCCGCTCCCAGTTTTTCTATTGATTCAGCCAGAGACAAATATCTCATTTGCGCGGCCTCCTTCCCGGCCCTCCCCCCGCAGATCCGGGCAGACAGCACGCAGACTCACGGGAGATACTGAAAAAAGCGGCGTGAAGCTGATCACGCCGCATCCTCCGGAAAACGCAGGGCTTCCGGAGCATTAATTTAACTGTTCTAATCCGCGAAGTACCTTACGCCGGATTCGAATATCTTCTGGTCAGGACAGCCGCTGATATTTACGGCTACAGACTCACCGATACGCTCGGAATGTCCCATTTTGCCGAGGATACGCCCGTCAGGGCTCGTGATGCCCTCGATCGCGGCATAGGAGGCGTTGGGGTTGAAATCCTCATCCATCGTCGGATTGCCATCGGCGTCCACGTACTGGGTCGCCACACAGCCTGACTCAAACAGCTTCTTTATCCACTTGTCATCAGCGACAAAGCGGCCTTCTCCGTGGGAGACAGGTATGGAATAGACTCCACCGAGCCTGGCAAGGCTGAGCCAGGGAGACTTGTTGGAAACCACCTTTGTGTAGGCGATCTTCGATACATGACGTCCAATGTTGTTGGTAGTCAGAGTCGGCGAATCCGCTCTCTGTGCCGAGATCTGACCATAGGGGAGGAGTCCCAGCTTGACCAGTGCCTGGAATCCGTTGCAGATACCCAGAGCAAGCCCGTCGCGCTCATTCAGCAGCTTCTCCACCGCCTCTTTTATCTTTTCATTCCTGAAGGCAGTAGCGATGAACTTTCCCGAACCATCCGGCTCATCACCGGCTGAAAATCCTCCCGGGAACATCAGGATCTGCGAATCCGAAACAGCATTTACGAACGCGTCTATCGATTCGCGGATAGCCTCACCGCTGAGATTCCTGAAGACAAGAGTCTGTACCTTCGCTCCCGCCTTTTCGAATGCTCTTGCGGTATCGTATTCGCAGTTCGTGCCCGGGAATACCGGTATGAATACCTTCGGCTGCGCTATCTTGTGCCTGCAGACGGCGATCTGCCCGCCGTCGTACAGCGATGAGCTTAGCTTCTTGTCCGGAACATCAGAGTGCGTGGGGAATACCTTCTCCAGTCTTCCCGTCCATGCCTTCAGGGCATCCTCGATCGTGATCACTGTTTCAGGCGCTCCGTCAGCAGCTATCCTGAAGACAGCCTCATCTGTCACTTTACCGACAAGTGTGCAGGGAACATTTATCTGCTCCAGCCTGCCGGCAGGGATCTCGGCGATGATGCTGCCGTATTCTCCCTGGACGAAAAGATCTGAGGTCTTCATCGAGCTGTCTATCGACACGCCGAGCTTGTTGCCGAAGGCCATCTTGGAGACAGCCGCCGCTATACCGCCATTGCCGAGCGTATAGGCGGAAATGACAATACCGCTGCCAGTCATCGAGTGTATCTCTGAATAGAGCTTTTTGATCTGCTCATAATCAGGCATATCGTAGCTGTCGCGGCCGGCCGTGAATTTGACGATACTGCTGCCGGCATACTTGAACTCTGGTGTAATGATGTCCTTCTCCGTGGCCACATCCACCGCAAATGAGACAAGTGTGGGCGGCACATGTATCTCGTTGAATGATCCGGACATGGAATCCTTGCCGCCGATCGCCGGCAGGCCGAACCCTATCTGGGCAGTGTAGGCGCCCAGCAGAGCCCTCATGGGCTCGCCCCAGTCCTTCGGGTCTTCAGTCATGCGTTTAAAATATTCCTGAAAGGAAAAACGTATCTTTGTGTGATCTCCGCCGGCGGCAACTATCCTGGCAACCGATTCGGTCACGGCATAGGCAGCTCCGTGGAAGGGGCTCCAGCTCGACAGGTAGGGATCGAAGCCGTAGCTCATCAGAGTCACTGTATCAGTCTTTCCCCTCAGCACCGGCAGTCTGGCTGCCATGGACTGTGTCTCAGTCAGCTGATATTTCCCGCCGTACGGCATGTAGACGCTGCCGGCGCCGATCGAGGAGTCAAACATCTCCACAAGACCCTTCTGTGAGCAGACATTCAGATCGGCCAGATCCGCCAGCCAGCTCTTCCTGATATCGGCAGCGTCAAATCCCTTCACTGTCCTGCCAATAGGGTCGTCAGCCTTGTCCGGCGACTCCACGATGACGTCTGTCTCCTGATGTGCGCCGTTGGTATCCAGGAAAGCTCTCGAAATGTTGACTACATCCTTGCCTCTCCAGCTGAGCACAAGACGCGGTTCCTCTGTGACAGACGCCACACAGACAGCCTCAAGATTCTCCTCATCAGCATATCTGAGAAATTCGTCTGCATTTTCCGGAGCGACGACGACCGCCATCCTCTCCTGCGACTCGGATATTGCCAGCTCAGTGCCGTCAAGACCCGCATATTTCTTGGGGACCTTATCAAGGTCTACCTTGAGTCCGTCGGCCAGCTCGCCGATCGCCACCGACACGCCGCCGGCGCCGAAATCATTGCACTTGCGGATGAGTCTGCTCGCCTCCGGCCGCCTGAAAAGCCTCTGCAGCTTCCTTTCAGTAGGCGCGTTGCCCTTCTGGACCTCTGCGCCGCAGGTATCGATAGACTGGGTGTTATGAGCCTTGGAAGCGCCTGTGGCGCCGCCGCAGCCGTCGCGTCCCGTTCTGCCGCCCAGCAGGATTATCACATCGCCGGGGTCAGATGTCTCCCTGACCACATTCGCCCTGGGAGCCGCAGCTATTACAGCGCCGATCTCCATACGTTTCGCGACATAATCCGGATGATAGATCTCCTTGACGAGACCTGTGGCAAGACCGATCTGATTGCCGTATGAACTGTATCCCGACGCGGCCTGGGTGACTATCTTCCTCTGGGGGAGCTTGCCGACAAGAGTCTCGCTCCTGGGCAGGGTGGGATCAGCCGCGCCTGTAACACGCATGGCCTGGTATACGTAAGTCCTGCCGGAAAGCGGGTCTCTGATCGCGCCGCCCAGACAGGTGGCGGCACCGCCGAAGGGCTCTATCTCAGTAGGATGATTGTGCGTTTCGTTCTTGAAATTGACAAGCCACTCCTCTTCTTTCCCGTCGATACTGACTGGAACAATGATGGAGCAGGCATTTATCTCATCTGTGTTCTCCTGATCGCGGAGCTTTCCCTCGGATTTAAGCTTTTTAGCCGCCAGGAGGGCGATATCCATCAGGCAGACATATTTATCCTTCCTGCCCGCGTAAAGCTCTCTGAAGTGGCTCTGATAGAGTCCGAACGCGTCCTGCATGGGAGCGCTGTAGTCTCCCTCTTCAAACTTTATGTTCGTAAGCTCGGTCTGGAATGTAGTGTGCCTGCAGTGATCCGACCAGTACGTATCGAATACCCTGATCTCGGTCATGCTGGGATCCCTTTTCTCCTCATCATGATAATATCCCTGGATAAAGAGAAAATCCCTGAAGGTCATGGCCAGGTTAAGCGAGAGATAAAGCTCCTTCAGCTCGTCCTCAGGCATATCCCTGAAACCGTCGAATATCTGCACGTCCTCAGGCTCCGGGAAATCCATGAGCAGCGTGTCGGGCTTGGGGTCATTGTTCTCCCTGGAATCAACAGGGTTGATGCAGAATGACCTGATACGCTCCAGCTCTTCCTCCGTGCAGCTGCCCTCAATGACGTAGCTGACCGCGCAGCGGATCACAGGATCCTCGTCCTCATTCAGCAGCTTCACACACTGCATGGCCGAATCCGCTCTCTGGTCGAACTGTCCCGGAAGAGCTTCCACAGAAAATACGCTTCCGCTTATATCAGCAGGAAGCTTCTCTTCATACAATATATCGACCGGCGGCTCTGAGAAGATAGTGACCTTAGCCTCCTCATAAGTTTTGTCCGAAATGTTCTCGATATCATATCTGATCAGCACACGGACACCGGAAACCGTGGAAATGCCAAGATAATCATGAATATTGCCCATCAGCTCTTTCTCAGCTACGGCATATTCCCTTTTCTTTTCAACATAGATCCTTCTGACCCTGCCCATTAAAATCTCCTTTCAGAAGCAACACAGCGCTCAGTCATCTTACTCACCGCCCGTCTGCCGTCTGGCCGGCATCAGAGCTAAAGGTATTATAGCACACCGGTCTTCGTTTTTTAATAAGAAGCCCGGCAAATAAAAGCATTTTTTCAGTACATATTTATATAAGCAGCAGAGAGGAGCGCCTGTACGGCTGATCTCCTCTCTGAAATGATCTTTCAATATTCTATTTCTGTTCTGCGATCGCTTCGATCTCGCAAAGCGCTCCCTTAGGCAGGTCCTTGACCGCCACGCAGCTCCTGGCCGGCTTGGAGGTGAAATACTTTGCGTAAACCTCATTGAATGCCGCGAAATCCGCGATATCCGCCAGGAAACAGGTAGTCTTTATCACACACTCAAAACCGCTGCCGGCAGCCTCAAGTATTGCGCCTACATTTTTGCAGCTCTGCGCAGTCTGGGCTTCGATACCTTCCGGAGCGATCCCTGTAGCAGGATCAACCGGGATCTGGCCTGAAGTGAAGATCATGCCGTTGGCCTCATAAGCCTGTGAGTACGGTCCGATAGCGCCCGGAGCCTTGTCTGTCTTGATAAGTTTCATAAATATATACCTCCTGATATGTGACCGGCATACTATTTGCCGGGTCAATATTAGCAATATTAACATATAAAATCTGGTTGGTCAATATTTCACAGCCGCAAAAAAATGCCTTTCACTGCGGAGCACTCTGTCAGGGCATTTTTACAGCGGAAAGTGGAGGCCAGGTGTCGCTAAAGCACTGAAATACTTTACAAATCCGCCGCAATCATGTATACTGAACAAAATAACAGAAGGTTTGCTGCCATGTAAGGCACACAGGGAGGCTGAAGGGTTCAGCCCGTGAAAAAGAAATGAGGTTAAAAAATAATGGGACAATCGAAGGATCCAGACATTAGCAGTCATGATACTATGACTCTTGACCTGGATGACGGCACCACGCTGGAATGTATCGTACTGCAGGTATTCACGATCGATGACCGTGAGTATATCGCCCTCCTTCCCATGAACGACAAGGGAGGAATAGACGAGGAAGCTCAGGTATTCCTCTACAGGCTGAGCAGGCTTGAAAATGACGAGATCATTCTTGACAACATCGAAGATGATGACGAATTTGATATGGCTTCTGATTACTTCGATGAGATGCTGGATGAAGAAGAATTTGACTCCTTATTTGATCACGAATAAATTACGGCAGAATATATATTGGAGCTGAGATGCGCGGGCATTTCCTCTCCTTACCCGTCCAGTATCTCATTTACGAAGCGGGAAGGTCTGAGGGGACGCCCGTGCCTTTCTTTTGTCAGGAATATCGACAGCTCATCCCGGGCCCTTGTCATGGCAACGTAAAACATACGTCTCTCTTCCTCGATATCCTCTTCCGAAGCCGCTTTATGATACGGCATCACACCCTCATTGGCATCGACGATGATCACCGCCGTGTACTCCAGGCCCTTCGAATGATGCATAGTCGCCAGCGGCACACAGTCCCCGGTGCTTTTGTCCTTCTGCAGATTCTTCTCTCTCAGGCTTGCCGAGAAATCAGTGATATATTCAAACCACTCTTCACAGTCTGTATGCCTGGCCGCGCTCTCTGAAAGCTCGTCGAGTATCTGGAAAAGCCCGCTCCCGTCGAAACCTCTTGTCCGGGCATATTCATCCAGGAATTCATCATAGCCGACATCCCGGCGTATGTAATCGATGGCCTCACGAGGCTGCATGTACTTTATGGCGTTCAGGTCATAAGACAGCCTGTCAAGCCTCCTCTGCATCCACGGCTTGCCGCGGTAAATGCCGCGCAGTGATGCCGGATCCACCTTGGCGTTCACAAACACCGAGCGGCTCACATAGCGGTTCGGCCTGTTGATGATCCTCAGGAAATCGCCCCTGGCCCTGCTTCCGTGAGCGATGCGCAGATAGGCGAGCATATCCTCCGATATCCAGTGACGGTAAAGATCAGGGACGGCATCCTGGACAGTAAAGGGAATATTGTATTCCAGAAGCCGCTCTATGCACGGCCGCGCCTGGCTGTTTGTCCTGAAGAGCACGGCTGTCTCAGAATACGGCAGACCTCTGCCGCGGAGCTCTCTTATCCTGTCCAGGACCGCTGCCGTCTCATCGGAAATGTTCTGGAAAACGCGGATATCTATGGGATTCCCGCAGGGCCTGGAGGCCCTGATGTTCTTCTCAAATCTGCTGCTGTTATGGCGTATCACCTTGCCTGCCCCGCGCACGATGGCACTCTGGCTGCGGTAATTCACCGGCAGAAGTATCCGGCCGGCCCCACGGTAATCCTGCTCAAAGTTGAGCATTATCCGCGGCCTGGCTCCCCTGAAGCCGTATATCGACTGGTCATCATCCCCGACGACAAAGAGATTGTCCTGCGGAGCCGCCAGCATTCTGACAAGCTCGTACTGCAGCGGACTGATGTCCTGGAATTCATCGACCAGGATATACCTGAACTTGTTCTGCCAGGCTGCCAGGATATCGCGGCGCCTGACGAACAGCTCGCGCGTATCCAGCATCATATCATCAAAGTCGATCAGGCCCCTGTCCTTCATCATCCTGCCGTAGCGCACGAATATCTCCCGGAATACCTCCTCAGCGCACAGCGGGGAATAATAATGGGAAATATCGATCATGTTCCCCTTTACAGAAGATATCTCAGACAGTATATCCGCGGAAAATTCTTTTACATTGTCAGTGTCGATCTTCATGTCCCTGATAATGCTGTCCATGAACTCCAGCTTCTGTTCCTCGCGTATGATGCTGGAAGCAGTGTATCCGCAGGCATATTTCAGTATCGAAAAAAAGACCGAGTGAAAGGTGCCGAAGCTTACGGGCGTCTTCTCACCGGCCATAGAAAAAAAGCGCTGCCGCATCTCATCTGCGGCAGCCCTGGTAAATGTAACTACAAGGATCCCGGCGGGATCCACTCCGGCTTCCCCGACCAGCCAAAGCACGCGGCGCGTTATAACTGCTGTCTTGCCCGCGCCCGGTCCGGCGAGGACCAGCATCGGCCCGTCTGCGCACTGCACTGCGGCAAGCTGCTCTTTATTAAGAACCAAGCGGCATCATCCCTTCAGTCTGTCAACAGCCGTCTGTATCCTGGATACGGACTCCTCTTTCCCGAGTATCTGCATAAGCTCGGTAGCGCCTCCGGGAGTCATCTTCTTCCCTGAAAGTGCTATACGTACCGGCCACATAACATGTCCGACCTTCACTCCCTGCTTCTCAACGTAGGAGCTGAGCAGCGAGTAGAGCGCGTCATTGCCGAAATCGTCCTGGGCTTTGAGCAGCTCCAGCACATCCTCGAGTATCTGCAGTGAATTCTCCAGGTTCGTCTTATTCTTTTTATTCACATATACATCAAGATCATATTCCGGGACGCTCTCAATGAAGCCGATCTGCTCCTTCACGTCCGGAAATGTCTCTATCCTGGTCTGCACAAGTGATGCGAGCTTCCGGAAATCCACGTCGCGGTGCACGACTTCCTTCATATACGGAAGCACTCTCCCGTAAAAATCATCCGGGTCGAGCCTCTTCATGTACTCGCCGTTCATCCACCTGAGCTTGGTGATGTCAAAGACAGCCGGCGCCTTGCCTATACGGTGATAGTCAAAGGCCTCCACCAGCTCCTGCAGTGAAAAGATCTCATTCTCGCCCTCCGGGCTCCAGCCTAGAAGAGCGACATAATTGACTACCGCTTCCGTCAGGAATCCCTGGCCGATCAGATCCTCAAAAGATGAATGTCCGCTGCGCTTGCTCAGCTTCTGATGTTCCTCATTCGTGATCAGCGGGCAGTGTATATACTCCGGGACTTCCCATCCGAAAGCATCGTAAAGCCTGTTGTACTTGGGAGAGGATGAAAGATATTCATTCCCGCGCACGACATGCGTGATGCCCATGAGATGATCGTCCACAACATTGGCAAAATTATATGTCGGAAAACCGTCGGACTTGATAAGTATCATGTCATCAAGCTCGGCATTTGGTACTGTGATGTCACCGTAAATATTGTCATGGAAGGTTGTAGATCCTTCAAGCGGATTGTTCTGTCTTATGACAAACGGCTCGCCGGCCGCAAGCCTCGCCTCGACTTCATCCCTGCCAAGTCCCAGGCAGTGCTTGTCATAATGGAAGATCTCCTTGTCTCCCACCTTCATGCGCAGCCCCTCAAGGCGCTCAGGCGTGCAGAAACAGTAGTATGCCTCTCCCTTGTCGACAAGCATCTTCGCGTACTTCATATATATGCCCTGCTTCTTGCGTTCGCTCTGGACATAAGGTCCGACTCCGCCGTCCTTGTCCGGTCCCTCATCATGCAGCAGGCCTGTCTCCTGCAGAGTACGGTATATGATGTCTACCGCGCCCTCGACCTCACGCTCCTGGTCAGTATCCTCGATCCTGAGTATAAAATCGCCGTTCTCGTGCTTGGCAATGAGGTAGGCATAGAGTGCCGTTCTCAGATTGCCCACATGCATCTTGCCGGTAGGACTCGGCGCAAATCTCGTTCTTACTTTTCTTTCCATAATCAATCGGCCTCTCCCTGAAATTATATTTATCAGTCACGCATAGCCTTTTTTACTGAAGGCAGTATAAGCTTCGCCGCAATTCCTATCAGAAGACCGGTGATCACACCGGCGATCAGAAGCACAGGCGCGTAGAGCACAAGATTGAGGTTCTCGACTACCAGCATGGCGGCGATCAGCTGACCGATGTTATGGCTCACGCCTCCGGCCACGCTCACTCCCATTATCGAAAATCCCTTGACTTTCCGAAGCAGCATCATCACCAGAAAGCTCAGCATGCCGCCGGCCAGACTGTAAAACAGAGCTGCCAGACTCCCGAAAGTGAAGGCGACCAGCACTATTCTGACTATCGATATAGTGAAAGCCTGCCTGGCCCCGAAGAGATACAAAGCCGTCACGACCACCAGATTGGCCAGGCCAAGCTTGATACCCGGTATCCCGAAGCTGAAAGGTATGAGCACCTCGATATAGCTCAATATCATCGCCAGCGCGACCATGAGCGCTGACATCGTAATCTTTTTAGTCATGCTAATCCTCAAACAGCGGCAGCCGCCTGCGGCGTCCTCACTGAGTTTTCGCGTCGATGCCTGAATCGCTGCCTCCGCTGATCTCTACCACCAGCTTGTGGGGAAGGCAGATTATAGACTCGTGGTCATTGTGTATCCTGGCGTGATCGACGCAGATCCGGTCCGGGCAGTCGGCATCTGTAACGTCGGCATATCCGTCCTTAATGACTATCTTATTATATCCCAGTTCATCTTTTATCTCAACAGTTCTGTCCGTATACAGATCATAGGTGCCATAGAGCTTCCCGTCTACCGTCACTTTCACCAGGGCACCGCCGGTGCTCTGGATGAGTCTCACCGCGATCAGACCGGCAAGAGCCACACATAAAAAGACAGCGATCAGGATAATGTCTTTTCTTTTCATGGATACCCCTCATCAGAAAACAGATAAAAGAAAAAGTCCTGAAACATCTTCCAAGACTTTTCTGATGCAGTTGGCGGGACTTGAACCCGCACCCAGTTATCCCGGACTAGATCCTTAGTCTAGCGCGTATGCCAATTCCGCCACAACTGCGTTCGTTTATCGGATTGCCCGACGAAAAATATAATATCACTAATAACAAACTATGTCAACACTTTTTTGGGTGCTGACATAGTTTTATTTTAAGATCATGCCAGCTTGGACTTCGCGGTATCGCAAAGAGCTGTGAAGGCTGCGGGATCACTGATCGCGATCTCGGAAAGCATCTTCCTGTTCACGTCTACATTAGCCATCTTGAGGCCATGCATGAGCTTGCTGTAAGAGATATCGTTCTGCCTTGCAGCTGCGTTGATCCTGGCGATCCAGAGCTCCCTGAACTGACGCTTCTTCTGTTTCCTGCCGGTGAATGAAGTCGCGAGCGCCTTCATAACTGACTGCTTTGCCACCCTGTACTGTTTTGACCTGGCGCCTCTGTAGCCCTTAGCCAGCTTTAATACTCTGTTATGTTTCTTCTTGGCGTTTAATCCGCCTTTTATTCTTGCCATCTTAAGTCTCCTCCGTTCCTTACAGATAAGGTAAAATCTTCTTCATAACCTTTGAGTTTGTAGGATCTGTAATAGTAGCCTTTCTGAGGTTTCTCTTCCTCTTCGCAGACTTCTTCGTAAGGATATGGCTCTTGTAAGCTTTCATTCTCTTGAGCTGTCCTGTACCTGTTTTTTTGAAACGCTTGGCAGCTGCTCTTTTAGTTTTTACCTTGGGCATTGTATATTCCTCCTTAATATTCTTCGGCACATAAATGTTACCGGCCTGATACTGTCACAGACAGGTCAGGCAGGATCCTGCTGGGATTCTTTTGAGGGCGCAGTCTCAGTCTGAGCGGAATTCTTCTTTGGAGAATTCTTTGAGCCCGACCCCTTAGATGAAGCATTCGGCATAAGGAACATTACCATGCTCCTGCCCTCCATCTTAGGCGGATTGTCAATCACTGCGACATCTGACATACTCTGAGCAAACTCCTCAAGGATCACCCTCCCGATAGAAGAACGTGTCATCTCACGTCCTCTGAATCGCACTGAGACCTTCACCTTGTTGCCTGCAGATAAGAACTTCCTGGCCTGGTTGGACTTTGTATTCAGATCATTCGAATCGATATTGGGCGATAAACGTATCTCCTTTATCTCAATGATCCGCTGCTTTTTCCTGGCTTCCTTATCCTTGCGTGCCTGCTCATAACGAAACTTGCCGTAATCGATTATCTTGCACACAGGCGGCCTTGCCGCGGGAGAGATCTTGACAAGATCCAGATTGGCTTCTCTGGCGATCCTCATCGCTTCTCTGGAAGACATAATCCCAAGCTGCTGACCGTCTTCCCCGATCAGGCGGACTTCCCTGTCCCTGATCTGCTCATTGATCATGTAATCGCTAATAACTGACACCTCCATGTCTATCAAAATTAAAAAAAATGGTGAGCAGAACAATACTCACCATCACAAATAATACACTTCCATGTGTATATCAACCGTAATATTAACCCGAGTCATCCTGACGATGCTGAGGTGAGAGCGAGTACTCTGCTTTATTGTAGCTGCGTTATCCGCACAACTTTAGATATTTTAACACTTTGCCGGGCAGCTGTCAACAGGTAAAATGAAGCTTATCTGCGGCATAAAGCATTGCTTATTCATGGCTGTCATCAGGCTTGGACTTATCTTTGTTTTCCTTCAGGCTGTTATACAGATTCTGCATGCGCACGTCTGTGTTCGCGATGACATCCGAACATGACCGGAGCTCACCTTCAATGCCCGGAGGAACTTCGCCCTCGTTTTTATATTTGAGCTGATGCTCAAGAGTCGCCCAGAAATCCATGGCGATAGTCCTTATCTGCACTTCGACCTTCATTGGCCGGCAGACATCTGAAAAGAACACCGGGACTTCCACCACCAGATGCAGGCTTCTGTAGCCGTTCGGTTTGGGATTTTTGATGTAATCCTTCACCTCCAGCAGATTTATATCATTCTGCGATGTCAGGAGATCCGCTATCATGTAGATATCCTGCACATAACCGCATATGACACGTATGCCGGCCACATCGTGAAGGTTATCGATAATAGAGTCTAGCGTGACCGGATATCCGCGCCTTAAAAGCTTCTCATAAATGCTGAGCGGCTTTTTCACTCTGTATTTTATGTACTCTATGGGGTTATGACTTCTCCTCACCTGAAATTCATCGTTCAGGACCTCCAGCTTGGTGCGCACCTCCCGGATGGCGCAGCCGTACATCATCATCAGCTCTTCAAATTTCTGTGAGAAATCCTTGAACGCGTCTATTCGCTGTACTGTCTGCGGATCCTGGAGAAATACAGTCTCCAGGTCTGTGTCCTTGCTTATGGCAACAGTTTTATCATCTATCATACACATCCCCCCTCTCATCCGGATCTTTCCGCGGCAGCGCTGCACTATATAAATGCCATATATCTGCTCTGCACAGATATATGGCATTATCAGCATTTATAACAGCCGGCTCCGGGCCGGTATCAGTCAAATGTCAAAGCTGAGCGATTGCTGATCAGTCACCAAGTGCCTGCGATGCCGTGATGATAGCCATTGAATAGACCTCATCGGCGTTGCAGCCTCTGGAGAGATCATTTATAGGCGCATTCAGGCCGAGAAGAATAGGACCGAATGCCTGGAAATTGCCAAAACGCTGAGCGATCTTATAGCAGATGTTGCCGGCATTGATATCAGGGAAGATAAATACATTCGCCGTACCTGCAAGCTCGCTGCCGGGGCACTTGATAGCTGACACCTCAGGGGATACCGCAGTGTCGAACTGAACCTCTCCCTCAAGAGGAAGATCCGGTTCCAGCTGCCTTGTGATCTCGGCTGCCTTTCTCATCTTTTCAACATCCTCGCCCTTGGCTGAGCCGAATGTGGAATAGCTGAGGAAAGCGACTCTCGGATCGATGCCGAAGCTTCTGCTGCACTTGGCCGTGCCGATTGCTGTCTCAACAAGCGTATCGACATCCGGTTTGATGTTGATGGAACAGTCGGCCATAGCCAGGACTTCATCGTCGCCGCTCGCTTTAGGGCGCACAAGGATGAAGCATGAGGTCACGGACCTTGCTCCCGGTTTTGTCTTGACCAGCTGAAGCGCCGGCCTCACTGTATCTGCCGTAGTGTAGGTCGCACCTCCGAGGAGACAGTCGGCATAGCCCATAGTCACGAGCATGGTGCCAAAATAGTTGCTCTTGGAGAGCATATTTCTCGCGTCATCCCTGGTAAGTCCCTTTCCCTTCCTGAGGTCAAGGAACATGTCGATCATCTCGTCAAGCCTCTCATAATTAGCGGGGTCAAGGATCTTGGCTCCTCTGATATTGAAGCCGGCCTCTTCCGCTGCATTATGCACTTCCTCGGGATTGCCCACAAGGACAGGTGTGAGGAAGCTGGAGGCGAGAAGACGCGATGTAGCTTCAAGAATACGCTCATCCGTACCTTCTGTAAATATTATCTTCTTAGGTGAAGCTTTAAGCTTTGCCTTTAAATCGCTGAAAACATGAAATTCCTTATTCATGGTAGTTCTATTATCCTCCTTTTTAAAGCCACTCAGACTGTGCAGCAGTTATGATCGCAAGGACATATGTCTGGTCTGCATTAGCTCCACGTGTCATGAAATTTGCAGGTTTGCTGAGGCCGAGGATAACAGGGCCGTATGTGCTGAAGTTTCCGAGTCGGTTAGCTACCTTGTAGCCGATATTTCCTGCATTCAGATCAGGGAATACAAATGTGTTGGCACGGCCGGCTACATCGCTTCCTTTGCACTTGATCCTGGCAACCACGGGTGAAACCGCCGCGTCGAACTGGATCTCGCCGTCGATGGCATATTCCGGTGCATTTTTCTTGGCAATAGCAGCTGCCTCGCGCATCTTGTCGACATCCTCGCCTTTGCCGGAGCCGAGTGTCGAATAGCTGAGGAAAGCTACGTGCGGCTCGATGCCGAACTTGACGCCGAATTCAGCCATATTGGTGCCTATCTCCGCAAGTTCTTCCGGATTCGGCGTGATATGTACGGTACAGTCGCCCATAACTATAACTTCATCGCCGCCTGTCGCGTACGGACGCACAAGCACTGAACAGCTTGTCGCGATCTTATGGCCGGGCTTCGTCTTAAATACCTTAAATGCGGGTACCATTGTCTCAGCCATAGAATACTTCTGGCTTCCGAGAAGTGCGTCAGCATATCCCATTTCAACCAGCATCAGGCCGAAATAATTATCATTCTCAGCGAGGAGACGCCTGGCGTCATCTCTTGTGAGGCCCTTTCCCTTCCTTATCTCAAGAAAGCTGTCGAGCATCTCATCCAACTTGTCAAACTTGTTAAAGTCGATGATCTCCGCTCCCCTGATATTGAAGCCTTCCTTCTCTGCCTTCCCGAGGATCTCTTCCTCATCGCCCACAAGTATAGGCTTGAGGAAATTCGAGGCAAGAAGCCTGGAAGCTGCCTCGAGAATACGCTCGTCGGTACTTCCTGTAAAAATAATCTTTTTGGGTGAAGTCTTCATCTTGTTGATAAGCTCATTAAAAGGCTGAAGATTTCCAATCATTATCTGCGTCCTCCTAAATATTATTCACGGCTGCCCTGCGATCTGTGACAGCAGCTGCCGTGTAAATTGCTGCATATGCCCTAACACACACATATGCACATAACAAACTAATTATAATTTAACACTTTTCATTAAGAATTCAATGCTTTGTGCGTTAATTAATAATTTAACAGTCATCGGCCCTGCCGAGCCCGTTCCCGCTGTCAGCTTTCCTGACGCCCTAAGCTCTGTACTCCTTCAGCGCCTCTACCGCGGCGCCGTATTCCATGCCGTGCGAAGCCTTGACAAGGACAGTGTCGCCCCGGCGGACATTTCCGGGGATCGCGTCTATAAGCTCGTCTCTCGTCTTGAAATAGAGTGCCCTGCTCTCACCGGCTTCTTTCACAGCTCCCTCATACATTGACGCGGACAGCTCTCCCGCGCACATGAGAAGATCAACGCCCTTCAACGCGGCGTAGCGTCCGACGTCTTCATGCATCTTCAGCTCATCCCTGCCAAGCTCGAACATATCGCCGAGTATGGCCACGGTGCGTGTGCCGGAGCTTACCAGCAGATCGATGGCAGCCTTTACGGAGACCGGATTCGCATTGTAGCAGTCATCTATGATCATTATGTCATCAGTGTGTATTAGGTGGCTCCTGCCTTCGACAGGCAGCACACTGCTTATCCCCTTCGATATCTCTTCAGTCGTAAGACCCATCTGCAGGCCCACAGCCGCGGCAGCCATGGCATTTCCCACCATATGCCTGCCCGGAAGATTGATCCTGGCCTCGAAGTCTCCTGACGGCGTGTGTATGCGTGCCGTGCTGCCCAGCAGTCCTTCACTGTGCACATCATCCGCCCACACGTCATAATCACTGCTGAACCCGAATCTGACCGGCCTGTTTCCATTCACTTCTTTGATCGTCAAAAGCTTGTCATCATCCGCGTTGATAAATACTGTTCCGTTGGGATCCATAAAATCGAATATCTCTGACTTAGCCCTGAGGACGCCGTCTCTGTCATGCAAAAACTCCAGATGGCACTCCCCGATATTCGTCATCACGACCATGTCCGGTCTGGCGATCTCACTAAGCCTGTGCATCTCCCCGAAGGTATTTATGCCCATCTCCAGCACCGCGGCCTCGTGTTCCTCGTTCATGCGGAAAACGGTCAGCGGCAGTCCGACCTCATTGTTGAAATTTCCCTCGGTCTTGAGCACATTGAAATGCTGAGAGAGAACCGAGGCAATGAATTCCTTTGTGCTTGTCTTGCCTACGCTTCCGGTGATGCCTATTACCGGGATATCGAACTGCATCCGGTAAAATGCCGCCGCCTTTTTGAGCGCCTCAAGGCTGTCCTTCACCAATATGCAGGGGCCGGCAGGCTGCTCCGGCAGCTTTTCACAGATAACGGCCATCGCTCCTCTGTCAAAAGCGATTGGAATATAATTGTGGCCATCCGTCTTCTCACCCTTGGCAGCCACAAAAATATAACCCGGCTGGACAAGTCGGGAATCGACCGCGACACCCTCTGCAGTCGGCTGTGCCGTATCGCCGGCTTTCTGTGCCGCCCTGCCGGCATCCGGCACATAAAGTCTGCCGCTGCAGGCAGAAGCAATATTCTCCAGGGTCATATTTTTCATAGTAAACCTCCACTGTACATCCTGACTGTATTAAAATTTTGCGCTGCCCCGGGCAGCAAAATAACGCCGTCCGCAGCTGCAGCGGACGGCATGGTTATCCTTTATTATTCTCTCATGGTGATATCAACGATATCCTGGCACAGGTCCGCATAGCTGATGCCGAGCACCTGGGCCTCCTGCGGCATAAGAGAGGTAGCTGTCATCCCGGGCAGAGTATTAGCCTCAAGGAAATAAAAATTGCCGTCAGCATCCATCATCAGGTCAAATCTGACGTAATTCTTCAGGCGAAGCACTTTGAAAGCCTTCTCTGCCATGCGGGAGATCTCTTCAGTCTTCTCGGCGCTGAGCTCTGCGGGGCAGGTCTCTATCGTCGCTCCCGGCTGATATTTGTTCTTATAATCGTAAAAACCATGAATAGGAGCTATCTCGATGATCGGATAGGCTTTCCCGTCCACCACGCTTATGGCAAATTCCCTGCCCTTTATATACTGCTCGACTACGACCTCGTTGTCATAGCTGAAAGCCTCGGCAAGTGCCCTCTCATATCCGGCGTCATCCTCAGCGATCACAACACCTACGCTGGAACCGCCGCAGCATGCCTTAACTATGCAGGGATACGGTACCTTCCGGGCCGGCTCTTCATTCTTCTTGAATCTGATTCCGGCGGGTGTAGGTATGCCGCCTGCCGCAAACAGGTCCTTGGTGATGCCCTTGTCCATACAGATAGCTGAGCTTACATAATCCGTTCCCGAATATTTTATGCCGAAAAGGTCAAAGCAGGCCTGGATCTTGCCGTCCTCGCCGTTGGCGCCGTGAAGAGCCAGAAATACCATATCGGCCAGATGACAGATGTCCATAACGTGAGGGCCGAAGAAATTCTTCTCCCATCCCGGCCTCATGGCCTTGACCTCATCAAGGTTCGGCGCGTCATCTTTGATCGCCGCGATGGCCTTGGACCAGTCTTCGTCCTTATTGAAAACATCCTTCCAGTCATCGCTGTCATAGCCCATAAAAACATCCAGGAGCATGACATCATGGCCCTTCGATTTCAGAGCCTTGTAGATACCCATGCCAGAGACAAAGGACACGTCACGTTCTGTACTGATACCGCCTGCAAGAACTACAATTTTCATATATTGATACCCCTCATATATCTGCCGCGCCGGCCAGCCGGCGGGACTGAATTTTTATACCACGGTTATATTACCACAGCTAAAACTTATCTGCAACTCAATAAATCACTGAACACGGCGCATCAGCGGTCATTCCTTCGGAATATAATTTCCCAGGTAATTGCCCGTGCGATGCTGCTTATCCAGATGCTCCTCGCGGATCTGTCTGTTTACCCTTTCGATCTCCTCTTTGAAGTCATGGGCCGACAGCAGACTGCAGCCCTCGCTCCTGATGATGACCTGTTCTGTGCCGTCTGAGGTCGCCACGGTAACATTGTACCGGCCTCCCATCACATGGGCAGTCTTCTCTATATACTGATCCGCGGTCTCGGCCTCCTTGGTAAATACAAGGTCGATGTTGTGCCATCTGCTGACCTCACCCCTGAAGCCCTGCACTTTATAGGCGTCGAAAACAAGTATCACGCTTTTCCCGGTATACCCCTGATAGTTCGACAGTATATCCATCAGCGTGTCCCTGGCAGCGCCCATGTCATGAGCGGCCAGGCTGCTCAGCTCATCCCAGGTAAATATGATGTTGTATCCGTCTACCAGCAGAAAATCACCGGTCTTCCCTCTTTTGGCTCTCTCTTTCCAGACATACTCCTTATCGGCCGGCGCCTTTATGATCGTCGTGCTGTCATGGAGCCGCGGTTTTACAGGGCCGTAGGTGCGCTCAAAAATTGCCATGAGCTCATCCTCGCCTGCCGCGGTGCCGCCGCGCTTCTGCTGCAGAGTATCCCTGGCCTCGCGTGCCGTCTTCTCCGAATAGATATTGCCCTCGCTGAGCATATCCTGGTCGGGCGTCCCGGCTGAGGCGTCGTCATACCACTCAAAATCCTGTCCGGTCATGCCTGAATAGTCCGGCAGTCCGGCGCCGGGCAGATGCATGTATTTTTCTACCGCATACCAGGGAACGGCAAATCCCGCGCCGTGTGAGCAGAAGACCGAATCGGGAGTATTGTCAGGATCGCTTTCAGGATCATAGGCCATCTCCTCCCAGACGGCGGCCGGGTCATGGCAGGGGAAATATCCCGCCGAGCTGCAGCTCAGGCGGCCTGTCCCTCCCGTGTATGAGGCAACCTCAGTCTGGTAGCCGCGCATCTCGGAGACCGGCGCCTGCCCTGTCAGCAGCGAATTCTCGCCGTCACCGCCGCCGAGGGTAAAGCTCCCGCCGAAGCGCTCTATATCGGCCATCGCCCTCCCGATCTGGGCAGTTGGCAGCTGCAGGCTGAAATCGTAAAACGGCTCAAGAATTACCGATCTGGCCTTCATAAGCCCCTGGCGCACCGCCCTGTAGGTGGCCTGACGGAAATCCCCTCCCTCTGTATGCTTCGCGTGGGCCCTGCCGGCGATCAGGACTATCTTCATGTCGGTGATGGGGGATCCTGTGAGGACTCCCTTATGGCTCTTCTCCGCCAGGTGCGTGAGCACCAGCCGCTGCCAGTTCCGGTCGAGCTGGTTCACGCTGCACTCGCTTGAAAACACCAGGCCGCTGCCTGGCTCTCCCGGCTCCAGCCGCAGGTGCACCTCGGCGTAGTGCCTGAGCGGTTCAAAATGCCCTACTCCCTCAACGCTCTCTTTTATCGTCTCCTTGTAAAGGATCTTTCCCTCTCCGAAGCTGACGTCCAGTCCGTAGCGATCCCTGATCAGCTGGCCAAGGATCTGAGTCTGTATCTCGCCCATCAGCCGCACGTGTATCTCGCCGACAGATTTCTCCCACACTATATGCAGCTGCGGGTCCTCCTCCTCAAGCTCCCGGAATTTCAGCAGCGCGCTGTGCACGTCTGTGCCCGGGGGAAGTATTATATTGTAGGTCAGGACCGGCTCCAGCAGAGGCAGCATTCCCGCCTTCTCACAGCCGATGCACTCACCGGCACACGTTTTCACCGGCCCCGCGGCAGCGGCGATCTGCCCGGCAGCCGCGCTGTCAGCAGTCTCGTACTTTGCCCCGCTGTATAAACGTATCTCGCTTACCTTCTCATCGTCCAGCATGCCGCGCACTTTCAGCTCACCGCCGGTGACCTTTAAGAAAGTAAGCCGCCTGCCCTGTTCATCCCTGGATATCTTGTAGACCCTGGCTCCGAATTCCCCGGGGTAGACGCCGGGCCTTATAAGCGAGCCCGCGCCGTCAATAAACTCCTGCACCCCGGTCAGCTTCAGCGCCGAGCCGAAATAGCAGGGAAAGACTTTTCTCTCCCTTATAAGCGAGGCGATCTGCTCATCAGTCACATATCCATTTTCCAGGTAATACTCCATGACTGACTCATCGCACATAGCCAGCCTGTCGTCAAGAGCCCTGCGGGCTTCTTTATCATGCTCTGAGTGGTCCGCCGCCGAACCGATGCCGGTCCCGGAAAAATCCAGACAGCTGTCGCCCAGCATGTCCGTCAGTCCGCCCATCAGGCTTTCCCTGTCCGTCCCCGGCTGATCCATCTTATTGACAAAGATAAAAGCCGGTATGCGGTACTCTTCGAGCAGTCTCCACAAAGTCTTCGTATGTCCCTGCACTCCGTCCGCCCCGCTGATCACCAGGATGACGTAATCCAGCACCTGCAGCGTCCTCTCCATCTCGGCGGAAAAATCCGCATGTCCCGGAGTGTCAAGCAATATGACCGGCTTCCCGTGCAGCGTAAGGCGAGCCTGTTTCGAGAATATCGTTATGCCCCTGTCCTTCTCAAGCTCGTAGGTATCCAGAAAGGCATCCCGGTTGTCGACCCTTCCCTGCTTTCGTATGGCTCCGCTCAGATACAGCAGGCTCTCCGAAAGCGTCGTCTTGCCTGCATCCACGTGGGCAAGTATCCCAATAACTGTATTATTCATAATTATAAGATCCCTGTATGATAAAGTTCCGGATCCCGGCAGCCCCGCGCAGGGCAGAGCCCGGAATTCCAGGTAAAATTCAGATAACATTTTCAAATATCATACCACAAAGGCAAGAACCGGCAAATATTTTTGAAAAAGTATTTGAAATATACACAATAATATAGTATTATGGAAAAGCGCTGAAGATGCATGGAAGCGTATCGAAGTGGTCGCAACGAGCTGCACTCGAAATGCAGTTGTCCTTTATGGGCACGTGGGTTCGAATCCCACCGCTTCCGCTGTCAGCCCCTTAACGCGCGGGGCATAATAATCACAGATAGTATTTACCGCAGGAACGGTGTGGCCGGAAGGCCGCGCCGTTCCTGCGTTTTACGTTGCAGGGAATGTTAAAAAGGCCTCCCTGATCAGCTGCCGCCGATAATTTCTGTTGACAGGAACAGGCTTTGTGTATATACTGTATATATCGATAATATACAGTATATGCATGGAGGCCTGTTTTGAATATCATCATCAGCAATGCCAGCACAAAGCCTATCTATGAGCAGATCTATGGACAGATCAAGAACTGCATCATCTCCGGTGAGCTCACCGAGGGCGACGCCCTGCCGTCTATCCGCGGCCTGGCGAAGGATCTGCGGATAAGCGTGATCACCACCGCCCGCGCCTACGATGAGCTTGAAAAAGACGGTTTTATCAACAGCGTCGCCGGCAAGGGCAGCTATGTGGCTGAGAAGAATCTGCAGCTCGTCCGCGAAGAACAGCTCAAACAGATCGAGCAGCACATAAATGAGATCATCTCGCTGGCCGGGCCCTGCGGGCTTGATGAGGAAGATATCACAGGAATGCTGAGACTGATGTGGGACGAAAACCACAGGGAGGAAAAGCCATGAACGCGATCGAGATCAACGGACTTGTCAGGCAGTATTCAGGATTCACGCTGGGCAGCCTGGACCTTGCGCTTCCCTCAGGAAGCATCATGGGGCTTGTCGGCGAGAACGGCGCCGGGAAAAGCACCACGATAAAACTTATCATGAATGCAGTCTCCCGTGATGCCGGGACAGTCTCCGTACTGGGAGTCAGCAATCAGGACGCCGCATTTACCGCTCTCAAAGAGGATATCGGCGTTGTGCTGGACGAGGCCTATTTCCCGGAAGTAATGAGTGCGAAGAACGTAGGCAGCGTCATGAAAAATACATACAGAAAGTGGAACGGCAAAGTCTACCAGGACTATCTGGAACGTTTTTCCCTGCCGCCGGACAAGGCTTTCAGGGATTACTCCCGCGGCATGAAAATGAAGCTGGCCATCGCGGCGGCGCTGTCCCATGACCCGAAGCTGCTGATACTTGATGAGGCGACCAGCGGGCTCGACCCGATGGTGCGCGACGATATACTGAATATCTTCAACGACTTCACCAGGCAGGCAGACCACTCTGTACTGCTCTCATCGCACATCGTCAGCGACCTGGAAAAGATCTGTGATTATATCGCCTTCATCCACGGCGGCAGACTGCTCTTCTGTGAGGAAAAGGACCGCCTCCTGGAAGAATACGCGCTGGTCCGGCTGCCGAAAGAAAGGCTTGCCGATCTGCCGGAGGACAGCATTATCGGGCAGAAATGCAGCGAATACGGCGCCCAGGCACTGGTGCTGCGCTCCAGGGTCCCGGAAGACCTGCCGCTTGAGCATACCAATCTGGAGGATATCATCCTCTTTTTAGCCAGAGGAGACCAAAAAGCATGAAAGGACTTTTGTTAAAAGATTTTTATACTCTGTTCAAGCAGATGAAGATCATGCTGCTGATCCTTGTCATCTTCGCCTGCATGCCCGGATACTCTGTGGCATCTTTTGCCATCTTCTACGCTGCCCTGCTGCCGGTCACAGCGCTGGCCTACGACGAGCGCTGCAAGTGGAACGAGCTGGCTGTGATGATGCCCTATTCCAGCCGCGATATAGTCCTGAGCAAGTACGTTCTCGGCTTTATATTCGTTCTGGCGGCATCCGCGATAGCAGCGGCTGCTCAGTTCATAACAGCAGCCTTAGGATCCGCCGCTCCTGACACAGGGGCATTGCTTAGTCTTCTCTTAAGCGCCTGCCTGTCACTTATTCTGCTGGATGTGAACCTGCCGATAATGTACAGACTCGGCGTGGAAAAGGGACGGATCGCATTTATTATTTTGATCTTCGCCGGTGTCATGTCAGCCGTCTCACTTGGCGACAGGCTGATTGCCGTCTTAGCCGGTTTCCACAGCCTGGCACTGCCGACAGCCGGGATGCTGCTGTTTACGGTACTGTTCTCAGCCGCGTCAGCAGCCCTGTCTGTAAATATTTACCGGCACAAGACAAACTGAGGCAGGCCCCTCAGCAGTCATAATCGATGATCTGCAGGGCATCCTGCAGATGAGTGAGCAGGCTGTTATCCTTCAGGCCGTACAGCGGCCACTCAGTATGGTAGCCCAGACAGGGACATATCCACGTGATGCCATCCTTTTCCAGACGGCTGCGGTAATGTACGTGACCGCAGACAGCATATTTCACATTATGCCTGCCGTACAGCCTGCCAAGCGCGGCGCTGCCCAGATAGGCGTTGAAAAAGTCCCAGTCCGGCTGCTCAGCCGGCACGCAGAACTCTTTTATCGGCAGCATATGTGTCACGGCAATAAAAGAGGCCCCCGGCGTTTTCTCGCACTCTGTCATCGTCTCCTCGATCTGTCGCAGCATCAGCCTGTTTTTACCCGGGTTATCTTCGGTCCAGCTGTTATACAGTCTGTCCTGCCAGATCCTCCCCGATATGGACATGCCGTCCAGTTCCTCCCGGCTGTACTGCGTACCGGCAAATGAATAGTCATACCAGCCTATGTCGCCGATCAGGAAGCTCTGCCCGCCCCTGTCACCGAGCCTGATGCTCCTGCCTGACAGACAGTTTTCATCGCCCAGATAGCGGCTGTATATCGCGTCACTATCAGACTGAGGACAGTTTATATTCCACATGTCATGATTGCCCGGCACATAGAACAGCCGGCATCCTGACTCCGAGCGCAGCCGCTCTTCAAGCCGTTCCATCTCTTCAACAGTCTCATCCGGCGTCTCGCTGATGTCGCCGGCCACCGCCAGCAGCTCAAGCTGCTCTCTGGCGGCTTCCCCGGCCAGGACATCCATGACCGGGTATTCCCTGTTAATGTCTATATGCAGGTCTGAGATAAAGCCTATCCTCATGATCATTCCTTCCACATGTCTGAAATGAAATACATCATTCCCATCCAGGTATAAACCGAATAATAGATGCCCCTGCCGTCAGCGCCGTCTCTGATCGCTTTTCCGGCCTGCTCCTTCGTCATGAACAGAAAGCCGTCAAAAAGTTCCGAGCCGCTCGCCCCCTTCTGAGAAAGCTGAGCCTCGAGGCTGGCGCTGTCCCCGCGGTTTATGACTGCGCAGGCCAGGGCATTGCTCTCATCTGACATACCAGGCGTACTGAACACCAGAGGATTGACAAGCTTCAGCGAATCCCCCTCCGATATCTTCAGCCCCGTCTCCTCTTCGATCTCCCTGGCAGCAGCTGTCAGTGCCGGGATACCGTTTCCCCTGTCGCCGGGGTCTATAAGGCCCGCCGGCACGCTCAGGAGAAAGCGGCCGGCCGGATAACGGAATTCCTCCGTGAGAAGCAGGCGCGGCTCTTTATCCGGCAGCACTATTATCACGAAGCAGCTCACCGCATCAGGCACCATCTTCCGGAATTCCTCATCTGTTTTCACTGCCGCTATCTCATCCGCGGTCCTGCGGCTGGCATCGAAATAATGTCTGCCCTCCTCGTACTGCAGGTCGTAGACATGAATAAATTTTGAATCGAACATGGTTTTGACACATGAGCGGCTGATATCAGGCCCGGCCGGACAGCTTCTGTCCGGCGAAGACATTTTTTTGTTCTTATCCATAGATAATCCTTCCCTTCTGCCGGGACAGATGCACTCTTCTGCGCGTACTGTCCCCTTGAGATCTTCCCCTCAGGATACTACAAGAGCAGAGCAAGGACAAGTCAATTTTTGCCCGCGCTGCCGGCTGGCAATCACGAATATTTTGCATTTTTCTTCTTCCGCTCTGATGACAAGAGGCCGCTAAGGTGCTATTCTTATAGGTATCCGGATATAAATGCAAAAAGGAGTACGCCATGGAAAAGAAAGGCATGGGGAGGATCATCGCTCTGCTGATATTGCTGTCGTTTATCATATACGGGCTGCAGATCTTGATCTTCCGGGATTTTCGCACAACAGCATTTTATTTTCTGCAGGATATGGCTTTTATGCCGATAACTATAGCCATAGTGACATTTGCCGTAGGCGGACTGATCAATGAGAACACCCGCAAGGAGCAGCTCAGCAAGACCAGGATGCTCACGAGTTCATTCTTTACCGAGATCGGCACCGGCCTTATGCTTGTCATGTTAGAGCCGGTACAGAACAAACCTGATATCAATAAGCTGGCCGTCAGGAGCGCCGGGACTGACGCTGAAGTCCAGAAAATACAGCAGCACATACAGGAGGCCGATATCGTGTATGCCCTCGACGAGGCCACGTACATGACGACAAAGCAGCGTATTCTTGAAGAACAGACCGCCATCCTGGTCATGGCATCCAATCCCATGATACTGGAGCATGAGTGTTTTACCGAGATGCTCTGGTCTATCATGCATCTTACGGATGAATTCCGGCTCAGGGGAGATTATCAGGACCTCTCAGCTAAGGATATCGAGCATCTCAATGTCGACTTCATAAGAGTGCTGCGGCTGATGATGATCAACTGGGTAAGCAACGCTAAATATATAAAGGATACATATCCGGAATACTACGCGGCGGCGAAGCTGAAGGTGGCCGAGAAGCTCGGCAGCGGCCAGACAGCAAGGCAGATTTAAAGTGGGGAAGAAATCAATGAAAGGCAACGGCTACACACTTGAGGGCATGTACAGGGGCGTGCATATCATGAGTTCCCTGATAACACAGCTTACAGCTGACGGCAGAGAAGATCTTATACCGAAGCTGGCAGCTGATACCGAACTTGCGGTACTGCTGCTGCAGCAGCACGGACTGCTATCGGAGGAGGAATATGACTATCTCTCGGAAAAGGCAGACGAAGACTGGGAAAGGGGCAGGAATACTGCCGGGGCATCTAAGATGCCTGCCATCGCTGAAGATCCCCTGGAGATGGAGCGCGAACTGAGGATCAAACTTCTGGAGGTGCTGTCCGAGGAATGTGAGGATGAGCTTTATAATGAAGTGGCTGTGGGGCTGGATGACGAACTCTTCCAGAAGCTACTCAAAAAATATAATATCAGCTGAACCGGCGCACGGTTCAGCATTTTTTCAGATATGAGGTGGGATTATCAGTATTGTTGTAAAACACGTTCTTGGAGATACTTACTATTTTGCTTTCCCTGGTCTGAGTATACCCTTTTACAGGCTGAGCAGTTCAGAGATCGTCCTGCTTGACAGCGGTTTTGCCTCGACCGGCAGAAGGATACAGGATCATCTGGATGCAGAGGGGATCAGCGTCCGGGCGGTGATACACTCGCATATACATATTGACCATATCGGCGGCGACACTCTGCTTAGTGACGGAGGGCGCATACCTGTCTATGGACCTGCCGGGGAACTTGAAGAGTCTCTTATCAGGCACCGCGAGCTCGCCGGACTGGGCACGGGAAGGGGCACCAACGACCCCAGCACTTTCCTCGGCAGCATGGAGGCAATCGAAGATATCCTGACAGATTTCAGCGGAATGGACCACATAGATGTCTGCGGGGCACGCTTTTCATTTGTCGAGTCCGCCGGGCATTCGAAGGAACACAGACTTATAGTCACGCCTGATAAGGTATGCTATCTCGGTGATGCCATAATGTACGGAGACACGCTGGCTGGTTCGAAGGCTCCCTATACCTATGACCTGGCCGGCGACGTCATCTCGAAAAAGAAGCTGGCCCAGCTCGAATACCCGAAATATATCGCGGCTCACGAGGAAAGCTTTGACAGAGAGGAAATGCCGGCAGTCATAGAGCAGAATCTGGCGATCTTCCGGAATATACTGGAAAATGTCGCCCGGCTCGAGGAGGCCGAGCCCAGCCTGGCAGTAATCGAGGGCACGAAAAAGCTGCTGACAAATATCGGCATTCACGGCCATATGGATATCTACTGGCTCAGCGAAACTATCCGTCAGTACTTCGACTATTACTCAAGATACCACACAGACAGATTTATACAGCCGGCAGACATCTGAGGGCAGCACGTCTCCTGTCTGCAGGCAATGAAAAGGCATCGCAGGTTCTCCCGCGATGCCTTTTCCGGCTCAGTGATCATTCAAATTTACTATACAATAACATTCTGGGGCTTGCCTGCGATATACGCATTGATGTTCTCAGCCACCATGTCCACCATTCTCTGGCGTGTCTCCAGACCTCTCCAGCCCATGTGGGGGGTAAGGATAACATTTTCCATATCGTATAACGGGTTGTCATCTGCAGGAGGTTCGATCTCCTGGACATCAAGTCCCGCTCCGGCGATCTTCTTCTCCTGGAGAGCCTTGATAAGGGCCTTCTCATCTACAAGTCCGCCTCTGCTGCAGTTCACAAGGAATGCGTCAGGCTTCATCATAGCGATGGTCTTCTCATTCATGATATGGCGCGTCTGCGGCGTAAGGGGTGTATGCAGACTTACAAAATCACTGTTCCTGATCAGATACTCAAGATCTACATACTTTACATGCTCTCTGTCTTTGCCCGGCCTGTGAGTATTGATAAGGATGTTCATATCCAGCGCCTCGGCGATCTTAACCACTTCACCGCCGATATGGCCTTCTCCGACAACACCGAGAGTCCTGCCGTTGACCTCAAAAAGAGGGACCTGTACACGATCCGTGAAATTTCTCCTGTCGCCTCTTGTGAGCATAGCCATCTGGACGCGCATCGTGGAGCTCAGAGACAGTATCATCATGATAGTCGTATGAGCCATTCTCTTCATGCTGTAGATAGGGATATTGCAAACAGTGATGCCCCTCTCCCTGCATGTATCCAGATCAACATTGTTGTAGCCTGTCCCGGCCTCACAGAGAAGCTTTACACTGTCAGGAAATGACATGATGATCTCTCTGGTGATCGGGATCTCCTTTGTAACGACACAGTCTGCACCCTCAAGTCTTTCTGCATACTGATCCGGCTCGGTCGAAGGATACTCTACAACTTCATCCGGAGAAAGTACAGACATATTGAGGCTCTTGTCGTAGTTCATTCTGTCGCTGTTGACAACTACTGTTTTGAAACTCATGTGAAAAACCTCCTTAAGTCAAATATCAGTAAGGTCATTATATCACAATATTACGCTGCCAACCATTATGTTTTGATATCGCTTAACTTTGGGCAATCTGACCAGAGCAAACCCGGAAAAGCCCTCTCCCGCCAGAAGCTATTTGTCCTCCGTGTACCTTGAGAGGAACTGTCTGGTCCTCTCCTGCGCCGGGTTGGAAAATACCTGCTGCGGGTCTCCCTGTTCGCATATCATGCCGTCATCCATGAAGATGACCTGGCTCGCCACGTCTCTGGCAAATGCCATCTCATGCGTGACTATGATCATCGTCGTATGCCGCTGTGCCAGCTCCCTGATGACCCTGAGCACCTCCCCGGTAAGCTCGGGATCCAGCGCTGAGGTAGGCTCGTCAAAGCACAGGATATCCGGATGCATGGCCAGCGCCCGCGCGATGGCGACTCTCTGGCACTGTCCTCCCGAAAGCTGGTGAGGATATGAATCCATCCTGTCCTCAAGTCCTATCTCCTTAAGAAGCCTGGCCGCGTTCTCTGCCGTCTCATCGTATATCTCTTTTTTCTTTTCCTTGAAATCAGGCCTCTCCTTCGCCAGGAGCCTGGGGGCCAGCATGACATTTCCCAGCGCTGTGTACTGCGGGAAAAGATTGAATGACTGGAACACCAGCCCGAAATGGAGACGTTTGCGTCTTATCTGTGACTCCTGCTGCGTCGAGGGGTCAGCCGAATCATACAGTGTCTCATCCCTGACGCGGATCACTCCCGCAGTCGGTGTCTCAAGAAAATTCAGGCACCTGAGCAGAGTCGTCTTGCCGCTGCCTGAAGAGCCGATTATCGAGAGCACCTGTCCCTCCTCGAGGGAAAAGCTGATGTCCTTCAGGACCTCAGTGCTCTCAAAGGATTTTCTTATGTGCTGAACTTCCAGTATGGGCATTTGTATCCAACCACCTTTCTCGGAATTCCTAATATCTTTACATCATACAGGAAGTTTCCTTATCGGAAATAATTCAGTTTCTGCTCAAGTTTCCCGAGCAGTACCGTCATGACACCATTCCATATCAGGTAATAGATCGCCGTAAAAAACAGGGGCCAGATAGCTCCTGATATTCCCTGCGAGCCCTTCATGAATGCCTGTCCTGCCCAGATGATCTCCTGCAGCGCGATGATACGGGCCAGAGAAGTGTCCTTGACCAGAGTCATTATCTCGTTCGAGATAGGCGGGAGTATACGCTTTATCATCTGCATAAGCGTTACATTGCGGAATATCTGTCCTCTCGTCATTCCCAGCACAAGGCCGGCCTCTTCCTGTCCCTTGGGGACACTCTGTATACCGCCCCTGTAGATCTCCGAAAAATAACAGGCGTAATTGATGATAAAAGCGATAGCTGCCGCTGTGAAACGTCCGTTCTCGCCGCCGCCCCATACCGCGTTTTTGAGTACCAGTCCGGGAAAATAGTATAAAATCAGCAGCTGGATCATCAGGGGGGTGCCCCTGATGACCCAGACGATCAGTTTTGCGATGATGCTGACAGGCTTGAACCTCGACATTGAGCCGAAGGCTATCACCAGTCCCAGCGGAAACGCGCCCAAAAGCGTGACAAAGAACAGCCTCAGAGTCTGGATAAAACCGATATTCAGAGCCTGCAGTACTATTGGCAGCTGTTCCAGAATCTTACTCATAATTTATCACTGCTCGATAAGAGCGGCAGAAACACCATACTTCTCGCCGAGTTTTTTCATAGTTCCGTCAGTATAGCTGTCGGCGAAAAACTTATTGAGTTTTTCTGTGAGGTCTGAGCCCTTGCGGAAACCAACGCCGTACTCTTCAGAGTTGAGCTTTACGGTATATGTAAGGTTAGCGTAGTCTGTGCCGTCGCCTACCATGGCTGCTGCCATGAGAGAATCAATGACTGCGGCATCGCAGGTGCCCGACGAGACTTCAAGAAGTGCGTTAGCCTGTGAGTCTACAGCCGTAAACTTAAGGCCGAGCTTCTCGATCTCTTTCTGGCCGGCGCTTCCGCTCTCCACTGCAAAGTTGAGGTCTTTTAGGCTGGCTGTATCCTTATACTTATCAGCCTTGTCCGACGGAACGATAACTACCTGGGAATTATTGCAGTACGCGTTCGAGCAGCTCATTGACGAGGTAACCTCATCGGTAAGCGTCATGCCGTTCCATACGCAGTCGATAGTTTTTCCGTTGAGCTCCAGGATCTTGTTATCCCAGTTGATCTCGACAAATTCCACTTTCACGCCGAGGCTCTTGGCAAAGGCCGTCGCAAGGTCTGCGTCAAAGCCTGTCCAGTTCCCGGATTTATCCTTATAGTCCATCGGCGCGAAATCAGTGATGCCGACTACCAACTTGCCTTTTTCTTTAATATAAGCAAGGTCACTCTCAGAAGAAGCGGCTGCGGATGTCTCTGATACTGCGGCTGTCTCTGCAGATCCCGATGCCGCGGATGAAGCTGACGCCGCAGATGATCCCGAAGCGCCGCAGGCTGTCAGCGACAGTGCCATCAAAGCGGCCATGGCCAGTGCAAATGGTTTTTTCATAATAATTTCCTCCTAAAATGATCGTAAAAAAAGCAGCGTAAAATGCGGCTGCAAAAGCACATTACCATATTACCAATTTACTACGATAAAGTCAACAGTTAAATACAGCCTGTAAACCGCCTTTATTGAGGGCTATTATTCACCATGCCCATGCTCATCTTCACTTTCATGTCCGCATTTACTCTCATCTTCACTTACACTTTCATGTCCGCATTTATTCTCATCTTCACTTTCATTTTCATGTCCGCATTCATTCTCATGTTCTCTGATCATGCTGTGGATCTCTGCCATGCTCATATGCCGGCAGTCCTCTGCCGTGACGGTGCTGTCATATCCTGACAGCACAAGATAAGCGGCGTATTTGCCAAAAGACAGGCCGCTGTCATGAGCCTCTGCAATTGAAGAGACATCTGCTGTATAGCTTTGCCCGCCGTGTTCCTGACAGCCGGAACATTTCTCGATCCCGCTGAGTATCGCGCTCTCCTTATCGCTGTCGCCGGCAGCCACAGTAAAGGTCAGCGCAGAATCCTTCGTCAGATATGGCTGCATGGCGCTGCTGTCCACGATAGTGTCAATAGCGTCCGTATATAGTTTTCCTTTTACATCGACGCCGTCCAGGACTATTTCACCGTCCTCGTTATAAGCCGCGGCAGATACCACCCGGTCATAAAAATTCAGTGCCAGTTCTACCGACGGGTTTACATCAATGCTGACGTAGGAAACCGGCACCCGCACGGTGTAATACCAGCCGAGGCAGACAAACAGCGCCAGTGCGGCGCAGACAGCTGCGGGCATCCTCCATGCAGGCCTGCGGACCTGCCCTGAGCCGCACTTTTCACGCTCTGCCTGCAGAAACTGCACTGTAGAAGATCTCAGTTCTTCAGATGCTTCGATCTCATCGAAAGCATCATGTATCTTATTCGTCAAGTCCGTCACCTCCCAGCTTTTCCCTGAGCATTGACCGTCCACGCGAAAGAAGCGAATAGACAGTATTCTCTTTTGATCTCAGGATCGCGGCTATCTCAGCTGCGGAATATCCCTCGTAATAATGAAGGTAAATACAGTCCCTGTATTTTGCCGGCAGCGATAAGACGGCTGCCAGAACTTCCCTGTGATCCGGCTCTATGTCGGCAGCTTCTTCCAGCAGCATATCCAGCGGCACGGTGCTGTGCCGGAACAGGCCTTTCAGGTGATCCTTGCAGGCGTTGATGCTCACGCGGATGAACCACGCCTTTTCATGCTCAGTGTCTGCAAAATCTCCGTCATACAGCAGATATTTCAGGAAGACATTCTGAAAGACATCCTCTGTGTCGGCGCTGCCTTTAAGGTGATAAAAACAGATCCTCCGGATCATATCGGAATATGACCCGACTGCCCGGTTAATTTCCTGTTCACTTCGCATTCACTCACCACCTCGCTCTTCATTATACAGACCGGTACACAGTTTGTCATCAAAAACAGGCGGCAGTGTCCTGCTGCCGCCTGCGCCGCCGGATCATCAGCGATGGATCCTCGCATGACGGCCGGAACAGTTATGGACTTTCTGCTTTTTACAGCTGCAGCAGAACTTGCTGCCGCGAGCACCGGCAGACAGGCATCTGCCGGCTGCCCTGGCGTGACTGGAATTCCTGCGGCACTGCTGCCGCACACAGGCACTGAGCGCCGCCTGGCTGCATTTCGTTCCTGCGGCAGGTGAGCCTGCCGCGAAGGCTGTGCCTCCCATCGCTGCTGTCATGGCAATGGCGGCAGCTGTCACCATAAGTTTTTTCATAATACATTTCCTCCCGATCATTTGATCATGCTGTTGTTTATGCCTTTCACTTATAACACGACAGTACCGTAGAAAACCTTGCGCATTGATGAAAAAATAAGCAGCACATGTTTTTGATTCCATGTGCTGCTTATAATAAGTCAGGCTGTCTGAAAAACGCCGGAACTGCCGGGTCTTCATCTCATCAGCCGTTTTCCCAGATATCAGCCGTTTTTCCTGATATCAGCCGTTAACATCGGATAGAGCAGGCCGCCCTTTACAGCCTCTGTGTCACCGCCAAGAGCATCCACGATCGCGAACGCGAACGGGAACAGTGTCGCGGGCCCGCGGCTTGTGATCATATGACCGTCGACAGCTACAAGCTGGTCATCCACATAATCAGCTCCGGCTCCCTTGACAGCTTTTACGACTGCCTCGCCGGGATTGGACGTAAGCCTGCGTCCCCTGATTACGTCAGCCTTCGCAAGCACGATGGGGGCTGCGCAGATCGCGGCAAGATACTTGTCAGGATCAGCCGCAAATGCCCTGACCAGAGCGATCACTCTCTCGTCATCGCGCATGTTCGGCGCGCCCGGGATGCCGCCCGGCAGGAAAAGCAGATCATAATCCTCAAGCTTCTCGTCTCCGAGCAGTCTGTCAGCTCTGACCTGTATATTGTGAGCTCCCGTAACCATCTCGTCCTTTATGGCAAATGTGTCACAGCTAAAGCCCGCACGCCTGAAAATATCGACAGTAAATAATGCTTCGCCCTCTTCAAATCCGTCTGCAAGTATCGCAGCTATCTTACTCATATGCCTTCCTCCTTATAAAAATCCTCAGCAATGATCTCCAACACAGATCACCTGCTCATGTAAGCAGTATTTTGCAATAATTATAACATAAGAAAGATATAAATCCACAGTCAAATAAGCCTTATTCAGAATACAAATGAACAGCCGCAGATCAGGGAAAGTTCCTAAAAGTCATCCACCCTGCGCTGCCTGCGCATTGCTATGCGCCGCTTAGTGTCCTCATACTCGGCTTTCTCTTCATCTGTCTCAAGCTTCAGCCCGTACGGGACCGGGACCGGCCTGCCGTCATTGTCCACGCAGACCTCCGTGAGGTAAGCGCGGTTTATGAGCTTGCGGAGGCCTGATTCAGGATATTCTACATAGGTATCCGTGCGGACCTCTATCGAAGATCTGCCAACATAGGTGATCTTAGATATCAGCACGACTATTTCACCAAGATATGCTCCCTCTTTGAACTGCAGATTGTCTACAGAGGCAGTTATGACATTAGTACCGCTGTGCCGCATCGCGGTAAGTACACTGGCCTCGTCGATCCACTCCATGAGCCGCCCGCCAAACAGCCGCCCGAAAGCATTCAGATCCTCGTAATTGATTATTTTAGACCATTTCCCAACGGATTCGCTTACTGCCTTAACACCTTTTTCATGTTCAGTCATCATCCCACCTCGTACCATCACTGTTCGTTCTCGGCACTTTGTGTCAATGCCTGGCCGGCTTTTTTCAGCGAGGCCAGTTTCCTCCGGATATTTTCCAGAGCTGCATAAGGATCTGTACAGTCAGCTGTCGCTGCCTCCATCGGACAGCAGCCAGTATTTTCACGGTTGCGTATCTCTTTCACAGGTGTATCACAGCGCTGGGATATCCCGTAACGCGACAAGGTACTGATCGCTTCTTCGCTCATGACCGGCGCGTAGACTGCATCAACGCCAAGGATCACATAGAGAAATGCCGCGGCTCTCCCGACGATCCTGTCAGCTGCTGAGAAATGCCGCAGATCCAGATCGCTGTCGATCCAGTCGACAAGAGGCTTTACGCCTCTTTCCCGGCTGGAGTAAACAGTATCACCCGCGCAGAGTACGCAGCTGCTGCCTTCATCCTCAAGCAGCATCTTCACTGCCCTGTCAAGATCACTGCTCATTTTTCTTCAGCCTCGCCACAGCGTATACTATCACAGGCAGCAGGATCCACTGTAATATTATTCCCGGCAGTCCGGCTGCGACACTCGAGAAGAGTGACGAGACACCTGTCACTGTCCTGCCCGCCATATACACGGCTGCCAGGACCGCAGCCGCGCGTACCGCGCGTCCGGCCGCCTGCACTGCCAGCACTTTAAATATCACCGGCATCCTGACATTGCTGAGCAATCCGGCGGTAAGTCCATATACGCCGAGCTCGATCATCATGAAAGGCAGCAGCGCTGCTGCCGGCATGCCTGAGAGCGTAAAGCTCACTGCCGGCCCGAGAATCCCGGCAAACAGTCCCACATACGGGCCTGCGAGCAGGCCTGCCAGGATTATCGGCAGATGCATAGGCAGAAATGCGGCCGCCGGGGCATTCCCGGCTCCGGCAAGTGTCCCGAAGACATGGAATATCTGCGGCAGAGCGACTGCTGCCGCAATCGCAGCAAGAGTGGCAAGCGTCTGAACCTTTAATGACAGACGCGGTCTTTCCATGGTTTTCTGCATTGTGTTCATCATAAAAAATTCTCCTCTAGATTTTCAGATCTGCGGACAGGCCGCGTATCATTTCTTTTCAAAAGTCTCAGCAACCTGTTCGAGCAGCTCTGTTATCTTCAGATGCTGCGGGCAGGCAAGCTCACAGTTTCCGCATTTGACACAGTCTGAGGCTCTGCTGCCCTCAGCTGTCAGTACCGTGTTATAGTAATAATCCTGGTTCCAGTCGTTATACTGTTTCTTCGCGTTCATGCAGGCGAACAGATCCGGGATGCTGATGTGCTGCGGGCAGCCCTCGATGCAGTAGCGGCAGGCCGTGCACTGGATAAGATCCTGAGCATGGAAAATATCACATACCCTGCGCAGTGCCTCCTGCTCTTCTTCCGAGAGCGGCACAAAATCCTGCATGATCCCGATATTCTCCTGCATCTGCTCCATATCGCTCATCCCTGAGAGCACCATCATGATATCATCAAAGCCCGCCGCAAAACGGATGGCATAGCTTGCGGGGCTCCCGCCGTGAAGCTCATCCAGGACCGCCTTCGCCTGTGCAGGCAGCCTGGCCAGAGTGCCGCCCTTGACCGGCTCCATCACAATGACCGGCTTGCCGTATTTTACACAGAGTTCATAGCACTTGCGGCTTTCCACCGCCAGATCCTCGTAATCAGCGTAATTGAACTGGATCTGCACGACCTCGATCTGAGGATACTCGCTCAGGATCTGTTCAAGCACCTAGGCCTTATCGTGAAACGAGATCCCGAAGTGTCTGATCCTGCCCTCCGCCTTCAATTCCAGCGCTGTTTCGTAGGCACGGTGCTTTTTGAAATATTCAAATATATCGCGCCCCTGCGCGTGCATGAGATAAAAATCAAAATAATCGACTCCGCAGGCCCTCAGCTGGCTCTCAAAAAAAGGACGTATCTCCGACTGTGAATTGAAATACGGTTTTGTCAGCTTATCAGTGAGAATGTAGGCCTCGCGCGGATAGCGCGATGTCAGGCACTCACGCAGCGCCGTCTCGCTTTTCGTGTCATGGTAGCCGTGCGCGGTATCAAAATAATTGAAGCCGGCGCCGATAAACCTGTCCACCATCGCTGAGAACGCAGCCTTGTCGACCTCTTCTCCGGCCATCGGCAGCCTCATGCAGCCAAAGCCGAAGTACCTATTTATATTGGGGAAAAATCTGTTCATCTATCCACCTCCCGTGATGATATTAAATATATATTATAACAGAAGAAATGGTGGAAGCAATATCTCTTATTATCAGCTGCTCTATTATTCTCAGATTCGCTTTTCGCGCAGGAGCCGTTTGATCGTTTTACCGGATCTTGCCTGAGGCAGCGGAAAATACTACTTTGTAATTGCCGCTTTCGCCGGGATTACTGTCGCTTGCATCGCAGACGACAGTAACGCTTGTGGACGAGGCAATGATCTTATACGCCCAGTATTTGCCTGTGCTGTAATAGTCCGTCTTCCAGAGCAGCCTGCCCTTTGGTGAGATCTTATATAATACAGTATTAAGAAAACCGGTGACATAAAGATTTCCCTTTTTATCAAAGCCCACGACATGACCGCCCATGGTAATGTCCTTGATGGTGCCGATCTTTTTGCCGGTGGATTTTTTCACGATACGCAATTTGGAGCCGTCGAAAATATAAACCTTATTGCCGCGGACCTTGCATAGAGTTCTGTCAATTTGAGCATGCGGATATTTTTTGGTTGTATATTTCCATACTGCTTTTTTGCTCCGGTTCAGACCTGTGACTGTCATCTGCTCTGAACGATTCAAGGAAGTTATGCTGACCCTGACTTTAACGGCCTTGCCTGAGGAGCCTGCAAAAGCAGGGACAGACATGAAGCACATCATCATCACTGCCAGAGAAAATACCAGCGCCATTCTGAATTTCTTTAACATAGTAACACCTCCATATTGAATTATCTGATTCTATATAATTATACACCAGATGCCAAAAAAAAGCTCCTGAAACCTTGTAAGATCAAGGCTTCCGAAGCTAAAAAAATATCGGCGCGACTGGATTTGAACCAGCGGCCCCTACGTCCCTGACGTACTATCGTGACCAGTTTACGCATTGTGATATGTTTTCAGGTGCTGCGCAATCCATTTTTTGTGACTGTCACGATGAATAACAATTAATAATACCTGATAACATGCCAGTGAAAATGTAATTCGTGAAAAATTCATTAAATTGAGGGCATCAGCGATTCTATAAATATCCCTGACGATCGTAGTAAACTTGCTGCTCTTTGCCAACTAGATTTGCAATCATTTGAATGAGCACAACAGCAAAACTTCCTATCCTTTTTACATAAGTAAGATATGTATATAGATCAGGGACTCTGACCCATGAATTCGAAGCTCCAAATTTAGATTTTGATGATTTTAATTAATATTTATCAGCAAACTCATTAAGTATTTGAACAGCGTTTACCTGTCCAAAGTCAAGTTTAAAGTCTTCGTCGGTAAGCGTGCCAATGGTCACCTTTTCATCTTTGTAAACAGAATTATCTCTGCTGGCGTTTTTTCTTGCGTAGTAATAACTCATATAAAGATAAGCCGGGCCAAATGCCGGATCTTCTTCAGCCATTTTTTCTAATGGATATTCGTCTCCTGTAAACATTTTATCTACTAGATCCGAGAATTCCTTGCTATCTAATTTTATACCATTTTGATTTTGATCCAAATACTGCTGCGTTTCATTCCTTAACTGTTCAATAGTTGTTTGACGATTCAATCCCCATTCTTTCAATTGTTTATCCTGACTTATCTGCTCTGATTCGTATTGGATCTTATATTGTTGTTTAAGCTCTTTGATATACTCATCTAAATGGCCCGTTTTTTTTAAAGACTCCACTGTATCCAATCTTATTAGATCTGGATTCAGTTGAGCCAAATAGGCTTTTTCTTCTGTACTCAATTCATAGTTCGTGTTCTGTCCCATAGCAGCTGTCCCGATAAGGATGGTTACTAAAATCGTTAGAAGAATTACAATAAATACTGATTTCTTTGTTTTCACAATTACTGACCTCCTCATGGAAGTATAATATTAACCGTAAATAAATGCTGATCAATTACTGTTTTAATAAATCCTCCATGGTTAATAACGCACTTACTAGCATTTTCATAGCCATAACCATGATCTGCTTCCGCCTTTCCGGATATAAAACGACCATTAAATTTTGCGGGAAGCTTCGTGAAAGAATTACTTATATTCAGAACCATTGTATTGTTCAAATATCTGACGTCGACGCTTACAAAAGACTTTGCGGCATTTGAAGCAGCTTCAAATGCATTGACCAGAAGATTATAAAAAATCGTACATTGGTCATAGTCAGAAAGTGTGTTTCCAGGATCAAGATAGCCACACCATTTTACTTTTGTATCCGGGTATTTTTGCATCAAGTCATTAAAAATCGCATTTACAATATCGCTTCCAGTAACAATTTCAGGAGATAAAGCCATCGAGTTTTTGCTGATTTCATTGAGATAGGTTCCTAACTCTAAATATTTTCCCTCCTCATAAAGTTTTTTCATACTGAAAATATGGGCTTTAATGTCATGTCTAAATGCTTTTGTTTCTTTATCCTTATCTAATAACATGCAACAGTAAGCCTTTGTCTGTTCCAATGCCAGATTATTATAACGTTCTCTAACACTTAATGCCTCTTTTTTTTCAGCCAGAATAAGAAGACTTATAAATATCAATATAAGTATTAATGTACATATACATAACCCAATGACAAGATCATAGCGATGCATATTCTTTTGTTCCTGAATAATAAAGCGCATAAGAGTCATGAATATAAACAGGCCAAAACTTCCTATAATCATAAGAGGCAAGTTTTTCTGAATATACGTTAAATGTAAACCGCGCTTTTGAAAGAGACTGCAAAAACAAGTCATTATGGTCATGACAAGCAAAGATTGAAAAACTGTAAACAATAATTCTTCTTCTGAATTTAATAATTGCAATTCAAAAACAGAAATTGACACAGACTCTAAAACAAATATGAATGACTCCATAGCCAGCGTCAGTGGTAAGCTTTGCCAAATCTTACTACGCTGTTGCATGCTTAAAAAGCAAAACAATATGACAAGGAAGTCGCGAAGCAATCGGTAATGCTCTGTAGGATACAAATGTATTATCAATACAAAAACTAAAGGATTGCATATAGCCCAAAACCAGGGAGCGTGTGATAGAAATTCTGTAAATAAATTCTAATAATCAGTCTTCTATGGTAAAATCAAATAACCATAGGAGGCTGATTTTTTATGGCTGGAAAGAAAAAAGAAGTGTACAAGGTCAAAC